>ERZ779649.2085-NODE-2085-length-9893-cov-2.813478_pt1 | contig 9893 bp, 10 predicted proteins | sample MGYA00511882_ERZ779649 | MGnify/ENA primary metagenome ERZ779649 (study PRJEB29588, sample SAMEA2157793) | human gut metagenome | biome: human gut; feature: human-associated habitat; material: faeces | place: Denmark | collected 2008/2010 ... | reverse complement strand
CGAGATCCATGCAGTAAAGCTGCTTGCCTGCTGCCGTGGGCGGGCGGTAAGAATACGACTGACCGGTGGAGGTCAGGCGGGTGGACCAGAGATTGGGGTCAGTAGTTGCTTTGATGCCCGTTCCGCTGCCGGAGGCCGCCAATGCAGAGGTGGGCAGCAGGGTCAGCAAGGTCAAGAGAGCCAACATCGCTGACATGATCCGAGTTTTCCATGTTTTCATAGCAATGGTTTCCTTTCAATTTTTGTAATAGAAAAGCAGACCGGAGAGATCCGGTCTGCTTGATGAAATGAAATTTTAATGTATGGGTTCACGATGTTTCGATGATACCTCGGATAATATCCACGGCTTCTGCCAGAACATCATCAGGGGCCTTTTCTTCAAAAGCCGCTCTGCGGCTATTCAGATCCAGCATACGGACCTGATCGCACATGACTACACCATCTGTCTCTGTACGGTCATCCAGGCGAATATGGAAGGGACTGCCTCTATCCGTATGCGTTATTGGGCAGACCATGGTCAGGCTGTTAACACGGTTAAACAGATCACTGCTGACAACCAACGCGGGACGGCGTCCTCGCTGTTCATGGCCAGCCTGCGGATCAAAATCCATATAGACGATGTCCCCTTGCTCGAATACCGTTACCATGCCTCTCTGCCCTCGCTCTTGCCCCAGTCAATTTCCTCCGACTGGATTCGCTCGATTTGTTCCACAGGCTTTCCATAGAACGAGGTCAACCGTTCCTCCAGCGTCCTATGCTGGACAGGGCGCGCCTTTTTGATCGTAATGGAATCATGATTCTGAACCAGCTCCACACGGTCATTTTCCCTCAGTCCAATGGCATCCAGCAGTGCTTTGGGAACGCGCAGTCCATTGCTGTTTCCCCACTTTTGAATCGTTGCATACATACCGATCACCTCTTATGATAAGTATATACAAAGTATAAACAGAAGTCAACTGGATTATGCCTCGCGCTACTCTGCCTTTATGGCCGGAGTGTCCACCCAGTCGATGGTATAGCCGTCACAGAGGAATAGCTGGACGCAGTACCAATAAGGCTCTCCCATGACCGTTCCTTGCGAAAGGCCGATGCCAATCTCTCCATATCTCGTATTGAGCATATTTTCCAGATGTGCCGCGCTGTTTTGCCAGCCATCGACCGCGGCGGCCGGGAGGGATGTATTGGGTATCTGCCATTCGCCGATCAACTGGATGTTCTCCCCGACATATTTGCAGTCTGTGACCGTGGTGTATTTTCTCCCGTCCGGGCGAGTGTGGGAATATGCGCCGCTGGCGGCCATTTCATCTGCACGGACCTGTGCCGCCTTCATGAGCTTATCATTGGCAGTCAGGGCAACGATGCCGTTTTCCTTTCGGAGCGCGTTGGTGCGGTCAACGATATCTTGCTTCATGGCATCCACATCGACATCATTGGCAGGGACTGCGGGTTCTGGATGCGATTCCGGTTTATCGGGTTCTGCCTTTGCAGGTGCTTCGCCGGTGTAGGGCTTGTTGCTTTCCACCTGCACACAGCCGTTAACGCTGTCCCAATAGACCTCAAATCCCACTGCCTTGCCCATGTCCCGCAGCTTGACGTAGTTGTTGCCGTTAATGACATAGGCTTCCATCTGCACTTCTTTTCCATCTACGACAACGCGATGGTGACTGCGCTCCGCCGTGATCCCAGCCGCGACTGCGGCAGAGCCGCCGGTCAGCGCCGCGCCGATGAGAAGCCCTGTAAGCATGGTGAAAATTTGCTTCTTCATAAAAAGTCCTCCTGTTTTTTGATCTACTCCCTTTTACGATCATAAGGTGACTTTTTCAACAGAAAATTTTAAGATGCCTGAACTGCCTGCACACACCAGCGCTGGCTGGGGTCTCCGGCAACGCAGGTAAGGAGAGTCATTCGGTTATCCGTGGTAGAGGACAAATAGCTCCAATCGCTGCTGCTGATTTTGGTCACAGTCTCAACCAGATAGGTGCGGGTACCCATGGATGTGGTATAGGTGATTTTATCGCCCACATCCAGATCCTTGATGCTGCCGATCACATATTTGGCGCCGCGATTATGACCGCAGACAGCCACATTGCCGTTCCAGACGCTGGTGCCGGTGAAATGTCCCAGCCCCTTTTTCATGCTGGCAGTCGTTTCGCCTTCACAGAGATAATAGTTTTTGACTCCGATTGCAGGAATGGAGATTTTCCCGACGGCGCCATTGGAGAGCAAAAAATCTTGTGTCAGCTCTGTGAAAGCGGGCGTCGCAGGAGTAGCTGTGGAGCCGCCCTGCAGAAAACCGGGGATCTCGACAGTCCCGCCGCTGGAAGAAATTCCGTAAATGCCGCTGCCGGTTGCGGCGGCACCCTGAAGTCCGGGTAGCATGATCTTTTCCATCACCCCGGTTTGAGTGGTGCTGAGCTGCCCATATTCCAGTTTGGGGATCTGGTAGTCCACCACATTTTTTTCGCCGTAATTGTAGCGGGAGCCGTAGCCGTCCTCATAGGAAGAGGAGGGATAGTATTCCGGGGTGCCATCGGTTTCAAAGGAATAATCGGCAGCCTGGGCGCTGACCGCCATCGCGGAAAGCATGGCAGCCAGAGTCAAAGTCAATGAGAAAAACTTCTTCATACGGGAGCCTCCTGTTCTTCTTCAGCGGGAACGGTAAATTCATGCCAGTCATTGTGCTTGCCGGCCTGGATCGTGTAAGTATGGTCACTCTGCGGGAAAGAAACGGTGAACTCGCGCCCAGCCAGATGCCTGGCAAGGGATTTTTTCACCTCAACCGCGACGGTATCTCCCGGATTCAGTGTGAGAGAGCCTGCATCGATAGCGGGAACCTCGCTGTCAGGCTCCACACGGAATTTGGCGATCAGCCGGTACTCTCTGGGACTGCTGCCCGGAACATACACATAGACATTTCTGCGGCGGCGCAGCAGGATGAGTACGGCGGCGGTAATACCCGCGCAGAGCAGCAAGGCGGTGAGGATCAGCAGCGGAGCGGAAAGGCTTCCGTTATCCCAGATATGTGTTTTCTCGGGGACGATCTCGCTTCCGGTATAAACCACGGTGTAGGTGATACTGCCTACACCTTCGGTGGTAACGGTCCCACGATACTCTGCCGTGGTGACATAACCCGTGGCGGCCTGATAACTGCCGGAGGCGGAATAGGTGGCGACCGCCTGATACTGGGCGGGAACTAGCGCCTCGCCGACAAGCGCCGTGCCGGTGACCTGCCACTCCACATTGGCAAGGGAGAGGGTTTTTCCGTTTTTGACGGTCGTGGCCGGCACATAGGACATATCGTTTCGGTCCAGATTGCCGATCACCTTCGTCTCGGTGGTTTTGTTGTATTTGGTGGTGTAGCCGGACGCCTCTGTGGAAAGCGTGGTATGATCTAACGCCAACTCGCCGGAGAAGCCGTCTTTTTCATAGGGCATACTGGGCGAAAGCTCTGCGAGGATCTGCGCAAGGTCATTTTTGGCGGTGTTGACTGTGACGGTTTCCATTACAGTTTTGCTTTCCAGATACGGGTGTTCCACCTTGGTGGTGTAAGCCCAGGTATAAAGATAGCCGTCATAGGAAAAGTCCTCTTCCTTCAGCTCATTTGGGTCAACCTCCGGGGAAAGCGTGTAGGTTTTTACAAGCCGCTGCTGGCCGTTCAGGTTTTCCGCTACCAAAGAATCGGGAACCTGAGCGGCAAAGGCGCTGACTGTCAGCGACATGGCAAGCAGCAGGCAAAGGGCCAGCTTTGATAAGTTCTTCATGGCGGCCTCTCCTTTTTTACAAATTCTGTTTGATGATTCTGGTGATGATGCCGACGGCAATGCCGCGTTCCTCGTCCAGACGGGTGATGGCAAAGCTGACAGTGTCCTTTTTTCCGGGCATTCGCCGGTCATAGCAGGTGTGGGCAATTGCGTTGACGCCGTTATTAAGACGGATGAACACAACGCCGTGGCGCACATCGGTCACTCGGCCGGCATATTTGCCCTGCAGAACACACTTATCCAGATTGCTCTGGTTGGCATCGGACAAAACGCTGCGGATGTCCGCTGTGATGGAAATGCGGTTGATGTCGCTGCGGTCAATGGTAAGTACACGGACAAGGACCCGGTCACCGACGCTGTAATATTCGTGGGCGTCGCCGAACCATGTGTTAGACAGATCTCTCGCAAAGATCGTGCACTCCACGCCGAATACATCTACCCGCAGAGACTTTTCCGCGACACCGATGACACGGGCTTGTACGACCCGCCCTTCATAGACCAAGGGCTCGCCGTCCTCGTTGGTGTCCAGATAGAAGGTCTGCCGCTTGCGAAGCATGGCTGCCTTACGGCTTGCCACAGCGCTGCGCTCGTTATGATTTAGGCCACGGACAATGAAATCGATCTCCGCGGTGAGCATGGTCGAAAGAATACCGTTCATCCGCTCCATAAATGGCTTGTATTTTGCGCCATGCGGAACGGGCCCGGAATAGAGCATCATTTCTTTCAGTGGGATCGCAACACGAAAGCCCTTGTAGTCAAGGACAACAACGGTGATGCCGGAGGGCGTTTGCTCCACGCCACTCAGGATTCCGGTCAAAATGCGCCCGGTGATATGCGAGGTCTTGATCTCATGCCAGATGATCTCGCGGCGTTCATCCTCCGTTTCGATGCGATCTTTGGCGTCAACGGTCAGAATATAAGAATCGCGGCGTCCGGCAGATACGGAGGGCTCAGCGGGCGGCGGAGCGGATACATCGTCCGTGGTTTCCGGATGTTCTTCAATGAGGGGAGCGCTTTCTGTGTCTTCCTCCGGTAAAAGCGCGTCAAGAGGAGCCTCACCGCTATCGCCGACGTCGAGAGGCATGGGCGTGCTGCTGTTCAACTCCCTTAAAATGCTGTCATACTCCGAATCCGCTGTCACTTCATCAGGGATGAGAGCAGGGTCTTCGGTATCCGCGCCGTATTCGGCATCCGGCGCATTCTCTCCAATATCGGCTTCGCTGTTCAGATCATCGGAGACAACGTCTGCTTCCGGGAGATCTGTCGGCGATGTCTCAGCGGTGTTTTCGCTGACTGCTTCTGCCTGCTGCTCGGGAAGCTCCTCGGCAGGAGCGGTTTCCGGAATCTCCGGAGAAAAATCATCAGGGGGTGAGAGCGTTTTTTTCTTAGGCATTAAGTGCCCTCCTTTTTCTTCATAATGGATTCTTTGGTTACTGTAACGACTTTTTCTGTCGATGCAGGCTTTTTCTTTTGCGTCGGCTTCTTAGCCGCTGCCTGAGATGGCGGCGCCGGTGACGCTTGCTTTTTCCGCGGCTTCCTTGTCTGCCATGCGGGGATATGGGAGGCGGCCTTGCTCGGCCGCAGCTTCTTTGCCTCGGGATGCTTGGAATAATCGTATTTATCTACCTCCAGTACATTTTTGCCGCGAATGATGATCAGGGCTTTATCGACGTCCATACGCAGAACTTCGTCCATGGTCATCAGCTTGCGCCGGCCGACGCCGCTGGTCTCCCGATATTCCGGCGTGTAGTTGGATACACGCCATGTTCCAAGCTGTTTGGCTTTGCTGGTGACAGAGATACTGACCTCGCCGGTTCGGTCAGAAATGAATTCTGCGGTCAGGGCATCCGTACAGCCAAGAAAAAGCTGCACATCGCAGTTGCCCAGAATTTCCTGCCATTGGTTATAGGGATAGCGGTTTTGAAGGCCGGCTAAATTCTGAAACACACAAGACATGGATAGGTTTCGGGAGCGGATGACCGAAATCTTTCTTGACAGGTCGGGAATGACGCCGCAGGCACACAGTTCTTCGCCGAGTACATGAACAGGGACCGGAAGCACCCCGCCGGGACAATGCTCATCCGCATAACGAACCAGACGGATAAACACGAAGGAAAGGAACAGGGAGGAGAGAAAATCAAAGGTGCTGTCCTGGTCGCTGGTGATGCAGTAATACGCGCAAGGCTGCTTTCCCGGCAGCTCCAGATCGATCTCGTTATAGGCCGTGATGCTGCGAATATCTCTATTTTGGAAAACCTGCAATCTGGAGCCGAGACCAATGATGACACCGCCGCGCACTCCCTCTGACGCCTGCTTGAAAATGTTGTAGGGTGCTTTGGCGGGGTGCGTGAGGGGAAGAACATCAAAGAGCGCCTTCAGATCTTGTTCGGAGCTGGCGGTGAGTAATTGGTACACCTCACCGATGTTCTGCTTTTCCTTGGGGTAGCTGATGGAAACATAGAGGACCAGCGCCTTGAGCAGATTCATCTCGGCGCTGTCCCAGAAGTGGTCGCGTTCTTCGCCGCCGGTATTCTTGATGATGACATCGCAGAAAAGCTGAGCCATCAATTCCTGACCGCCGACCTCCGCAAGACAATTCCATGAATCGGAGGCTGACGGTGTGACCAGATTGAACACACGGACGGTATAGCCCTGATCCCGCAGATACTCGCTGGTCTTTTCATAAAGCTCGGATTTGGGGTCGCAGATCACAAGACTTGTCTTCCGCGCGGCGCACTGAAGGATCATGTTGACACAAAATGCTCTTGTTTTTTTGGAACCGCTGGCGCCGTAAACGGCGAGGTTTCCATTAAAACGAGTCTTTGGGGGAACACAAATGACCTGATGCTCCAATTCGCCGAGGATCGTACCGGAATGCTTGCGAATATCCGGGACAAGGTCAAGCACCTCGGTCAGCTCCTTACGGGACATAAAGCCTGCGGTGCCGTAAGTCCCCTTGTCGGAATAGACCAGATTGCGCTGCCGGTCATATTCGCCGCCCTCACTGTAGCCCATTCGCATGACCATGAGGATCAGCAGCGCCAGCGCACCGATGCAGAGGCCGAGCCCATACAACCCATACGGAAAGTGGAAGGCTGCCGCAAGACAGGCGAAGAATCCGGTGTCTGGAAATGCGGGAGAAGTCCCGAACACGGCACCGGCCGCCTGCCATGCATGGTAATTGGAAAAAAGCTGCGAGAGGTAGCCGCTTCCATAGAGCAGCGCCAGCACGGTGATTGGGATGATAATAAAAAGCTGGATCAGCTTCTTTTTAGGAATAGGGCAAACTCCTTTCAAACTGTTGAAAATCAATACTTTGCAGCGTTACACGATGCCCGCAGATCTCCCGCAAGGCATCCTCCTGATAATCAAAACAGATCAATGTCCCCGTCATTCCGTGCAGCTCCAGTGCGATATCGAAGCGTCGGACACGGGGGAAATCGCAGGTGTAGGCGAACAGGACGGGATTCCCGGCACTATCGATGGCGTCATTCTCCACGAGCCAATTTGGTATCCGCTCATAGAGGCCGTCTGCAAGGATCGCATCGAGCGTCCTGCAATGCTGTGCGTCGCACAAAAGGCGGAGGATCGCTTCGCCATAACGGTCATTGGTCAGATAGTAGAAATGCGGAAAGCTGCCGTCCAGCAGGAAATAGCTGTGTGCGTCCGGCTGCATCAGAATGGGTAGCTGTTCCATAGCGGAGCCGAACACGATCCCGGAGATCTCCGTGTCCGGCATGACCCAACCGGTTTGCAGTAGAGCCTTGAAACGCAGCTCGGCTTTATATTCCCATTTCATCTGCGCTTTGGCTGTGTTATAGGTCAAAAAAATACCGCCATCCGTCAGCAGGATGCCGGTTGCGCGCGAACTTCTGATTTTCGTCCCTTGCGGGCCGATCTCCTTGATCTCTCTGGAGGTGTAATAGGCGGGAGACTCTGCGTTCTGACCGACCATAGCGAAAAAAGGGGCCTTTTCCCACGGAAAGGCAGGAATGTCGGCATTGTGCATGATGGTCAGAATTTCGGCCATCCGGTGGAGCCGAAGCCGTCTTGACAGCTCACTTTTGAGTTTGTTCGGCTCAGAGCTGCCGGTCAGATAGTCTGAAAACCATTGGGGGGCATCGGCCAACAGCAGCCGTTTGGCTGGTGAGGTGAGCCGAAGACCGCGCAGGCCGTCTTTGGAGAAGGTGTGAAGAAGTCCGCTTTGTCGGAGAGAAGTGACCATGCTTTCGAGATATGCGGGACCACCCGGCAGACGGCTGATTTGGCTGATGGGGTATTCGCCGCAGAGAGCGGTCAATGTCAAAAGCAGATACGAGAGCGTGTTTTGCGCCGGTAGTCGGCGGGGGGTTCGAGGCATGAGCCGCACTGTCTCCTTGTACGAAATTTTACCGTAGGGCTTTATAGCTTGGGTGATTTTTGGAGCTGCATGACTTGAAAAAAGGCAGGATTTCCAGTATGTGCGGCCAGCTTTTCACACCTCGGGAAAAGTCGGCCTGAAAACCGCTAAAAATCCGATATGGTTTTTACGCTGTTCTGGCGCTCTGCAAGCCAGGCAGGGAATCGTGCGCAGTCCATGAGAAAGAGCCTTGTGCAATCCTCATCCCCCAGCTCCGTGGTGTTGTAGGCGTCACACAGCAGCCCACTGTCATCCGTCAAGATAAAAGAGGCCGCGACATCCAGAAACTGCTTTAGCTCCAGATTGTCATAATCACGGATGCGGCGCTCCGGCAGCTCCTGCGCATAGATATGGGAAAAGCAGACCACACAATGCCGGAACTGCGGCATTGTGTGGTGAGCGGCATAATCGGAGAGCGCGGTGGTAAACGGGTCCAACAGAAACTCCGTGCTCTGGCGCTGCCTGCGCTTTGGCAAAAGGCAAGGCAGCTTGATCTCCAGAATGCCGCCATGCTCGTGGATCTCGATGCCCTGCATGGTTTCGGCAGAACGCAGATAGTCCTCTTTTTTGATGCTGGTAGTCGCGTAAATCAGATGGCGTAGCCGACAGGTGATCCGCTCGGCTCGCAGCGCCGCGTCCGTAGACAGCACCTCGTAGTTGTCGGGATAGCGCTGAATATCGGTCGTGTTCATGGCATAGAGAGCGTTATTTAACCGTTCAATCTCAGCCAGAATGGATGTGATCCTCTGTGATATAATGGCTCTATTCAAGAAAAAACTCCTTATTCGATTTGATAATACTGCACCTCCCCACTTGAGGAGACCGTGCAGTATCCGCCGGTGTTTGGGGTGTGGATCGCTGCGATCTGTTCCGGATGCTCTACCAAAATGATATATTTGGGCGGAACTTCCTTTACAGTGGAAAGCATTTGGTTGATAAGCTGCTCTTTGCCCGGTTCCACATAAATGATCTCGTAAACCTCATCATCCGCAAAAAAGATGATTTTGGCGGGATAGTCGCTGACAGAATGATATTCCACCTGCTCCATAAAATCGGCAAGGACCCAAACGGCCTTTGAAAGCCCGAGATCAATGCTATCCTCCATCTCGGAGGGGATGCGGTAATACTCGCCGCACAGCACCATACGGTCCTGTTTTTGCAGATAGGAAAGCAAATTTCTGATTTTGCTTTCCTTATGCGGATAGAGCTTCAAGAGCTGCGTTTCTGTCAGAGCGTGGTACATGGAAACATCCCGCAAAATACCGGCTGCTTCCTGACCGTAGATTTGTTCCCTCGTTTTCATCGCAACATCTCCTCGTATGCGTATTAAAACCGTATAATTGCCGCACTGTTGGCCGTCTTAGGGCCTTATGCGTCTTAAAGCCGTATTGTGTACGGATTAGCATGGATGCTGCTTTGTCGCGGCACGCTGAGCAAGCTCTGCCAATTCCCGGCGGTCCGTGGTGATCAGATCCTTTTCCATTTGGCTGCATTTGATCTCCACGGCGATATTATTGTTATTGGTGCTGATAAGGGCGCTGCCGCGTTCAAAGTGCGTAATTTCCATCAGCTCAGCTTCAGACAGATGCAGAACGCCCTGAACGCGCTGGGCTTCTTCCTCCTCCAGATTCAGCAGGATCTTCGTTTTGCTGTTGTTGATGATGCCCTTGCCGTATTTACCGTCGTCCAGCGCAAAAAAGTCATTGAGATCCTGTGTGGCGCAGACAAGGCTG
>ERZ779649.2083-NODE-2083-length-9895-cov-3.960874_pt1 | contig 9895 bp, 6 predicted proteins | sample MGYA00511882_ERZ779649 | MGnify/ENA primary metagenome ERZ779649 (study PRJEB29588, sample SAMEA2157793) | human gut metagenome | biome: human gut; feature: human-associated habitat; material: faeces | place: Denmark | collected 2008/2010 ... | reverse complement strand
GTTAAATGTTTCATGAAACGTAACTGCCACATTTACATCCTGATTTCCAGACATCTGTGCCTCCTCAAAAATAGCAAAGGCTGTCTCATATAAATCCGGGTTTTTGTCATAAAATACTTCCGTCAGACCATCCTGAAAGGCAAACTGCGCCTCCTGGGAAAGATTGTCCTTAAAATCCTCTTTGGAAATGCATCCACCCTCCTCGTAATCGGACAAAAAGATGTGTCCGCCTGCGGAGGTCACGAAATCCTCAAATGCCTCTTTTACATCCTCATAGGTTACCGGAACATAATTTTCCTCCCAGTAACGGTCAAATGTTTCTCTATCCGGAAATGCTGCTAAAATATCTTCCATACCTGCGCTCCTTTGTGTTTTCTGCTCCATTTATACTATCATACTTTGCAATCGTTCCGCAATAATGTATACAGGGTTGGCTCTAAGTGAAATTCCCTGCACATGTTTTCCACTTCCGCTAAATATTTTTTCTTCGCAGAGGACGGTAAGACCGGGCGGCGGACCGCACGGATCAAAATGTTTTTCGGTGTGTGTTCAAAGTCAATAAATTCCAGCAGCTGGGTTTTGTATCCGCAGCACTCCAAAAGATTCGCCCGGATCGCATCTGTTGTCAGCGCTGAAAAGCGCTCTTTGATAATGCCGTATCTTGTAAGCAGGGAATAATCCTCACTCTGGATCTGCTTATTCACCTCATGCTGACAGCATGGTACGGAAAAAATCATTTTTGCATTCCATGTGATTGCATTATAGAGTGCAAAATCAGTCGCAGTATCACAGGCATGAAGCGTCACGACCATATCCACGTCAAACGGCGTCTGAAATCCATTGATGTCACCTAGCTCAAAGCGCAGATTGTCATAGCCATATTTCTCCGCCGCCCGGTTGCATTTTTCGATGACATCTTTTTTCAGGTCGAGTCCAAGCATCTGCACTTTCATATGCCGGATCTCTGTAAAATAATAATACATGATAAAAGTCAGGTAAGACTTTCCGCATCCGAAATCAATGATGTGTATTTCCTCACCTTTATATTCCCGGATTGCATCATCGATCATCTCGATAAAACGGTTGATCTGGCGGAACTTATCATACATGGACTTTACCACTTTTCCCTCTCCGGTAAAAATACCCATATCCACTAACGGAGGGATCACCTGTCCCTCATCCAAAATGTAATTTTTCTTCCGGTTATGCTCTGTGACCGTGTCTGGTGCTTCCTTTGAAGCTTTCGCCCTGAGTGTCACCGCACCTTTCTTCGAGATCAGAAGACTGTATTCTTTTTTCTCATCCCATGCATTTACCTGCAGGAATGTATCATGTATGGCTTCCATCAAAAAGCCCTGCAGATCTTCTGCGCCAAAATTATCGTGAAACACCTGTTTCTCTGTATACTTTGCCGCCTGATAACCATCGCCTTTCTTCTCCACCACGATCTTTTTGTACTGGCAGTCTTTCGCCATCGGCTTACTGATAATTATTTTCATGAGCGGATTTGCTGACAGCTTTTCGATTGCCGCAATCCAGTCCTCATTCGCCTCAAATGTCTTTTCTTCCCTCTCTTCATTTGCGAGAATCACAAGACATTTTTCTTTTTCTCCCGGCTGCCGCTCTTCGCAGCCGTATTCTCCATCAAAAATCTGTTTTAGTTTCCACATGATTTATGCTCCTTACTGGGATTCGGAAATACATTCCTGTTCCAGCTTTATTCCTTTTTGTAACATATAAGTGATGAGTTTTCTCTCTTCGTCCGGCAGTTCCATTTTTTCTAACTGCATCAACCGCTTTTTGTCATTTTCTGTCAATGGCTTCGCATAATCCTCATACTTTTTCAATGTTTCAATGTCCATTTGAAACATTTGAAATGGGATCCCTGTTTTTCTTTTCAAGTGTTCTAAAATATAAAATCCACCTGCATCCAGATCTCCAAAATGATAATACTGTGCATCCGGCAATTTCTGATAAATCTGCATCAGCAGATTTCGTCTGCTGCGATTATGATAACCGCCAAGATAGATCACCAGACTGTGTTCCTGTTTAAAACGGTAAAAAGAAGTCAGATTTTCAATTGTGAATACTTTATCAATCGTCTGATCCGGACAGATATCCGGTACATCCTCCTCACTCCCCACCGCAACAGCGATTCCTTCCGGGAAAGCACTGATATCTGCAGCCTGCTTCCCAGCGCTGTAAATCTGTACGTTTCCCTTCATATACACATAGCCCGGCGTTTTATAAATCTGATACTCCGCAAGAATTTCTTCATTTTCAAATCCTGTCAGTTCTTCATTTTCCTCCCGGAATATTTTACAGATTTTTGGGATCAGTGTCTCGAATACTTTGCTGTCATGAAAATGTTCTATGGAAAATTCCCTGATATAACATTCTTTCCTGTTCTGCTCTACTTTATCTAAAGTGTCAATCAGTTGTTCTGTTTTCCTGTGATCCATAATGTCGAGATATTCTTTTACTGACTGTTCGCTTTCCAGCCGCGTTGTCATGCGGGACAAAAAGCTTCTTGTTATCTCACCCTGCGTTTTCTGATAAAACTGCTCCAAAATCTGTTTTGTACGTGCCTCGGCTTCCCTCTTCGGCTTCCTGCCAAGCCTCTCATATGCCTCTTCCACATGATCCTCACAGAGTACAAGCTTCTCGATAATATATCCGGGCTTCTGGTTTTTCCATGCGATTGCGACCAGTCCCTCACGCTCCATCTGTTCTGCGGCTGCGTGAATGGTTTCTATCTCAAGCGAGCTCTCATCGAAATACTTTGGCATCGTCTTCTTATTGAACGGAAATGCAATATGGATCGCTCTCTGGTTTTCTCCTCTGGAGAGCTTACTGTTTTCGTATTTGTCCAGAAGATAATTCAATATCTTATTTTCGACCGGATGCATAACGATACTCCTCCACGAAGCTTACTTTATCGTCTGTCAGTACTAATAATGTCTCCTGCATTTTCGGACCGATATACTGGATTTTATCCGGCGGCGCTGCGATCACGATCTGAAGCGGCAGTCTGTTCATAAACTCAAGAACTGCCCCGATCCTCTCATCATCCATATTGTTAAATGCCTCATCAAACATCACCAGCCCGATTGCCTCTCCGCCGATATTATTATTGTACAACTGGACAAAGGATGCGGCTACCGTCACATAGAACGGGGTCTGTGTCTCGCCTCCGCTCTTTTCCTCACAAACCTTAGAGTAAAGAGAATAGCTGCCATCCTCATGTGTGATCTTAATATCATAATCCATATAGGTGCGGTAATCCGTAAATTCATCTAATGCCTTGATCCCATTGTCCTGATCCAGTGCGAGCTTTGAAAATAGTTCATCAATGACTTCCTTATGATTCTCATGAAACAGACCGCTGAAAATGGACTCTCCCTGCACTACATTAAAATCATCCATGATCATATCGTAATATTTTCCATAGCTTTTGCTCGGCAAATATAAAAATTCATATCTTTCATTGCTGAAGGTGATATCTTTCAATGCCTTATTGAGTTCTTTAAACTCTCCCTGTGCCTGCTTCATATTTTCCTGAAGCTTGGATAAAAACTGTTCCCGGAATTCTTCCTCTGCCGATAATTTTGCTTTTCTTACTTTTTCTTCATAATTCAGAAGCTCGGAGTTCACCAGTCTCTCCTGAACTGCCGCATATTCCGGATATGCTTCTAACGTAGCCGGTGCGCCAAAATCAAATGCCGTTTTGTAATCGTACATCGCACTTGTCATTTTCTTATCCGCATTCTCTTTTGTTGTATTATTCGCCTTACGTCTTCGGTCAAAATTCTGCCGGAACTGCTCTAATGTCTTATCACCAGTCTGTTTTTCGTATTCTTTCTTCCAGAGCACGATCTCATTTTCTGCTTTCTGGGCAATGTCTGTAATCAGTTCATTCTTGTGTATGCACTCATCCTCGCACTCCACAAGCCTGTCTTTTGCATTGCTTATTTTCAGTTCGCAGGCTCCGCTTTCCCTGTCACTTTTGGAAATGTGGCTTTTCAGTTCCTCACACTCTTTCCGCATTTCATCCGCACGGATCTGCTTTTCGATCATGGTCGTATTCTGCTGCAGATTCCGGATCTCCGTCTCACATTTTTCAATCTCAAGTCCTGTCCTTTTCAGTTCTGATACAATTGTAATCCTATACTTCACATCTGTATCATCATCCCACTCGAGCCATTGCAGCGTCACTTCCATATGTGTCATACGGTCTTTGCATTCTATTTTCTGCCGGTTTAAATCCTCCTTTTTCTGCAGTGCCTGCTCATACTGGACTTTAAATGCATTCTTGCCGATAAATGGAGTTGTATAGATTTCCGGTCTGATCGCAGATGCGACATGATTCTGATAGCGCATACAATTTGGTGTGATAGAAACCGGATACTGTTTTAATTCATCCACTCTCTTACACATATGTACCTTGCCAAGAACCATATTCACATACCGCTTCGCATAAATACTCTTCGACTCCACAACTGTTGCCAGACTTCCTGCCGGAGCAATGTCATATTCCTCGAGTTTGCCGGAATTGATCAGTCCCACACCGTATGCTTTCTTTTCTCTTCTGAGTTTTTCGTAAATACCAAGGGCAATGTCAAAATGTTCCGGCTCTACCAACACATAAAATCGCTGTGTATTCAGATAGCCCTCCACTGCATTTCTCCATGTCTCATCCGTGATTTCTAACATTTCACACAAAATCCTCGGCTTTGCCGTCCTTCCGATCTTGAGCAATTCCTGCTCCACACGCGACATCAGAAGCTGGACTGCCGAGGGATAGGAAAACCGGTGCTGTTTCAGATTACTGATCCGCTGCTCTGTCTCCTGCAGGTCTGCTGCGATCTCATTCAGCCGGCTTTGGATCTCTAAATTTTTCCTCTGCAGTTTTGTACTCATATGCTTCTTGTAAGCGATCGCCCGGTCAATCAGTTCCTGTGCACTAACAACGTCCTCCGTATCCTTCAGCCGGTGTAGCAGCTCATCATACTGCTTCATGCATTCATCCACATCCGGTATTTCAAGCAGTCTTTTTACTTTCTGTCCTGCTTTTTTTCCGCTCTCTAACAGTCTTTTCTTTTCCTGATATTGTATTTCTTCTTTTTCCTGTAATTCTTTCAGATATTTTTTCTGCTTTTCCAACGTCTGGAAATCTGAGTTGGCGTTCAGTTCCGCTAAAAGCAGTGTGCGGACTTCCTCCTTATTCTCCAGTTCCTTTTTCATGCTGCTGCACTTTGCATTCAGCTGTTCCAGACGGTAACTTTCGCGCCTGATCTCATCCTGCAGAACGCCGATCTGTTCTTTGGTCAGATCCAGATCCGACTGTGCCATAAAATATTCATACATCCGGTCAGATTGTATACAATCCACCACTGCTTTGTGGTGGCATTCGATCTCTGACAGTTTTTCAATTCTGTTTTTCACACCCTCCAGCGTTTTTTCCAGCTCCTGATAGCTTCTTACATTTTCGCGCAGATGATCAATATTGACTTCTTTTTCATCCAGCACATAGGAATAGACAAAATCCTTGATATCATCAATTGGTTTAAATGCCAGTGCCTTTGGAATCAGCTGGAAGAACTTATCCTCGATTCTTCCAAAACGCTGTTTCATCATCTTTTTGCCTTCCGCATTCGTCTTTGCAAATAATTTGATGTTTTTATTGTTAAACGACCTGAATTCTGTGATGGTCCGTGGTCTGTTTCCGATCTTAAACATCTCATCCTCTAACATCACATTGTCCATGAGATAACGCACGACTGTCTCCTGTCCCTCAGTCGCCGAATCGATCACTGCCCCGATGACAAAATACTTTTCCTTGCTCTCCTCATAAAATTCCAATGCGACATGCGCACTGATCTCTCCGGTTCTCTCATAAGGATGATTTTCACGTCCGGTCTTACACCGGATATAACCGGTCAGCTTTCTCTTGCCGTTCTCATGGGCAGCCTTATTAAAATGATTTGTGGAGCAGGTCACAACAAATTGGATCGCATCTAAAAGTGTGGATTTTCCGGCTCCATTTTCGCCGGAAATCAGAGTTGAGTCCCCAAAATCTATCGTGACATCCGAGAAACGATGCCAATTAATCAGTTTCAGTCTGGTCAGCTTCTTCATCTTTTAATTTTCCTTTCCTATAACTGTCAACTTTTTCATAGACACTTTTGATGTCCTCAACCCGCACTGCCATCAGGATGGAATTATAGATCAAAACTCTGGACTCCTCATTTTTCAGATCCGAATCCAGCAGCTCGATCAGCTGATATCTCCGGAAAAGACGAAGCGCATTTCCCATCGTTGTTTTGTCGATCATTTTGTCACGGATCTTCAGGCTTAAGAACTTGTCCTGAATATCGCCCAGATTCACAATGACTTCATCGCTCTCTGACAATTCTCTTTTTTTCTCATCAAACAAAATGCGTAATATCAGCAAAATAACGGACTCATATAATTTTAAATTCTGCCGGTTTGTGTTCAGGGCATTCGTGAGCTGAACAACGCCGTATTCTTCGTTTATTTCTAATCTGTAGCCGAGTACTCCAAGTAATTCTTCAAACTTTTCTTTGTACTTTTGTATAAAATAGAAGTCACTTCTTGTTGCCTGATTCTGCCTGCATATAAAACAAACATTGATCAGTTTATTACATATTCTGCGGAATTCATCCTGATCCTTCTGCAGCATGCCATTTAATAAATCCATTCTGCTCTCCCTCTGCTATACGCTGTCAGCGTTTTATGATCGTAAAATCCGGGAAATCAAACTCTCCACTGATTTTATTCGCACCTTCTGCCTTTTCAATCCGATATCGCATCCTTTTTCTGGAGCCATACAGTCTGACATAAATCAGCCTGATAAAATCATCCATTGTTTCCATCGGAAGTTCAGATGCATAGATTTTTTCCCTGTCTCCTAATTGTTCTTCTACAAACCGCTCTATCCGTTCCGGACTTAAGATGCGCTGCATCTTTTCGGTCATCTTCCGAAGCTTTTCCTGCCGGAGTTCCACATCCGGCATAGCTTCTATCAGCTCCTGAGGATGAAACTCTTTCTTTCCCTCGATCGGGCTGTAAAACGATTTCTCATCAATAAAACTGCTTCCAAACAGCCTCACCAGATTGTCCAGATACTCGATCTCATAAATCCCATTCAGATCCAGCTGGCTCTGTTCCATCTGCTCTCCAATGTATAAAAGGATTTCTTTCATCTGTCCTCTGACATCTTCCGTCCCTGCCAGCAGAAACTTTGCACGGTTTACCGCCGCCCTCTGGTATTGTGTGTTTTTCCGGTTGATCTCTGCCAGAATATCATCCATATTCCGGAACGCTTCCACAATCTCATGCAATGTCTGATATACCAGTTCTTCTGCCTGCCCGACCGGTATCTCCCGGATCGCTGCCAACTCTTCCGACGTCTTTGCGATATAACGTGAGCTATGCCCATTTGCTTCCAGCCGCTCTATGATCTCCGGCCGGAACTTTGACACATTGTCTGAAGTCAGTAATCTGTGGTAAGCTTTATCTACAATATTCGTAATATAATCATTAAACAGCGCATTCATAATCTCCGCTACGGTCTTATGCTTTGTCAGTTCATCAATGTAATGCTTGATATTCGAATTGAGGTTCTTTAGTCCTGTGATCAGCATATCCGTATTATCCCGGATCTGCTGTAACACAACAGCCGGATGATCCGTATTGGTCCGCACAAGACTGTAAATGGTATAAATATAGCCCTGATATTCCACCTTTCGTCCGTCTGAAATCTCAAGAAGCGTTTTCATGACTTTTACGGCATAATCATAAAAATTGACTCTCTGCACATAACTCTTATCCGTCTCAACCTCAAGCCAGCCGTACTTCTCCAATAAGCGCAGCATCTCATTTGCCTTTTTTCTGGAATCCATGCCATTTATGTCATCTTCCTCAAATTCCGCTGCCTGATTCTGTTCAAAATAAAACTGTAATTCATCCACAAGGATTTCTCTCTCGATCCCAAAGGAAAGCTGTGCACTCATTGCCTGAAACAACCGGCACAGACAGTCCCAATATACAAGTCTGTTCGGCGATGCCAGCGGTGTGAAAAATTCTTTTGGAATAATACCAAATAATGGATTGGTCTGCTGTGCCTGTGCGTCATCCATATCTGAAACTCCTGTCCTTCCCTCTATTATGCCATGGTGATCCGCTCAATTTTGCAGGAATGTTTTTTATAATCGTCCTTCTTTAACTCTTTGCTCTCATAATTGATCCCAACAAGTATCACTTCGCCCCTGTAATCCTTCAGGCTTTCGACATACTGTTTTCTTTTGATCTGTGTGATCGCTGCTTCCGCTGTCTGATTCCATTTCAGCTCTACAACGATTGCCGGTGTCTGTGTCGTTTTTCTTGGAACAAACACCATATCTGCAAATCCTTTTCCTCCGGCAAGTTCCCGGTATACTACATAATTCTTCTTCGCTGAATAATACGCAAGTGCGATCACACATGCCAATGAATTTTCATCATTATAGGCAAGTATGGATGTATTCTCCTGATGTGCATTCTCTATCATCCGGGCAACCGTTTCTTCCTCACCGCGGATTGTGGCTGCAAGCAGCTCTTCGGATTTCCGGATTGCGTCCATAACCGGTTCCCAGCCACCATCTTCAATACAATTAATAAATTCCTTCTGTACTTCCTGATTCGGGATATGAACGGTACATGTATCAAAATCATAAGTCAGATATCCCAGATGTACCAGAAGTGTCAAGACATCATCTGCACTTGCAAATGTAGTCATATCATTCTGAAATTTATCTGGATTTATCTCAATAGAACTTCCCGCAATCAGTCTCGTTACAAGTTCTTTCAAATTATACATATCCATCTGGATATACTTTTTTAATGCCTCATAAGTCTCTGTTTTGGTCCAATAGCTGTCAAAATCATGTCCTGAAAGTGACATTACGACTGATCTCGGATTATAAATCTGTATCCCTTTTAAATCATAACCGTCATACCACTGTTTCATTTTATCATATGACATGTCATACTGCGGGCACAATTCCTGCACTTCCTGCTCCGTAAATCCTGTAAATTCTGCCAGCTCACGCTGATTGGTCATGGAATATTCATCAAACATATTAAGGGCAGAATGTTCTCCATATTTTTTAATCGGAAGGATTCCGGTCATATAAGCCAAAATGCAATAAGGCTGGTTCTTTAACAAATCTCTCAGGAAATTCAGATACAATTTTTGTGCTTCTGTATCTTCCCCTTTTACACGGAAAATGCAATCCCACTCATCAATAATAAAAACAAAAAAGCTGTGTGTCTGTGCATAAATCTCTTCTATCACAGACACTAAGTCTTCTTCGTAGTACGTCACATCTGCAAATTCCCGCTTCAATTCGCGTGTTACTTTTCGTGAAAGCAATTCCAACATCTCATGTATTGTCTCTGTCCGCCCCAAAAACTGCTGGATGTTTAAATGAATGACATTATATTTATTTAAATGTTCTTTAAAACTGCTGTCATCTGCTATTTTAAAATTTTCAAACAATTCCTTCGAATCGCAGCCTTTGCTGTAATATGCCACCAGCATATTGGCTGCCATTGATTTTCCAAAACGCCGTGGTCTGCTGACACAGATGTTTTTATGTTCACCAAAAAGTTGTGAATTTGTAAATTTAATCATCTCAGTTTTATCAACATATATTTTAGAATGAATCGCTGCATTTCGAAATTCTTCATTCCCCGGATTCAAATAAAGTCCCATTTTGACCTCCTTTGCTGTGACGATCAGTCCACGATCAACACTGTCTTTCCTTCAAATGCAAAACCGTACTCTTTAATCTGATCTTCTGTAATTCCCTTCATTCTCAGTTCTTCGCTG
>ERZ779649.2082-NODE-2082-length-9902-cov-1.937748_pt1 | contig 9902 bp, 13 predicted proteins | sample MGYA00511882_ERZ779649 | MGnify/ENA primary metagenome ERZ779649 (study PRJEB29588, sample SAMEA2157793) | human gut metagenome | biome: human gut; feature: human-associated habitat; material: faeces | place: Denmark | collected 2008/2010 ... | reverse complement strand
TTTTGATCCATTTCGTAATATCACCTACATATTTCTTTATAATTTCTTCATTTTCTTTATATATTTCATCTCTATCTGAAATTAATTCTTCTAATTTCATTTTTATCTTTTGATCATGCGTTTTTTCATATTCCATAGTAAGTTTCCCTACTTCTTGTGCTATTTTTTCTTGTGCAATTTTTAAACTAACATCTTTTAACAAATACTCCATATTTTCACCTTTTCCTATATCTAATGTCTAAGTGTTCCATCACGTTTTTCCTCTTCTATAACAGTATTCCTTTTTGAGAATAGAACGCTTATTTGAGTTATCATTTTTTCACCTTTTTAGTTTATCTTTTTCAATTTTTTTACTATACCTATCTTCTTCTCAACTATTCCTATTTAACTGCTGAAATTTGTGTGTCCTGTCATTCCTCCTTAAAATAGTTGATTTTTCTGCATTTGTAAGCAATCTTTCTTTATAATTGCTTTATTTTCAAGGGTATCCAAAAATTAGTGAAATGCTTTATATAAGTGTGTTTTTCAATTTTTGTGGTTATTAATTATACCCTCCTTATTTTTAGCTATTTTAATGCAATATTTTACTGAATTTTGTGCTAAGTGTATTTATATCTTTTGAACTTTGACTCATAATATATTCAGTTACTTTTATTTTAAAATGTTCAACTTCTTCTTTTGTATAGTTTTTATCTTCTACATTTATTCCTGCTTCATTGAATAATTGTAAGTCATTTTCTGAATACTTCATTGTTACATCCTTTCTCTCATTTATTACTCCATTAAATTTATACCTTTTATTGTTGGGTGTAAAAGTTTTATAAAATCTATTGCATCTTGTTTTGTTCCTACTACACTACCATAATGTATTGGTACAGCTATTTTAGATTTTATTTCATTTATAAGGTTTGCTGCTTCCTTAAAGTCCATTGTATATGTACCACCTACTGGAACAAATGCAACATCACATTTAACTGCTTTGTTTTCTGGAGTCACATCTGTATCTCCTGCAATGTAATATCTACAATTATTTATTTCTATAATATAACCTACCCATTCATTTTCCTTTGGATGAAATTGTTTATTTATATTATAAGCTGGTATTGTTTCAAAGCTAATTCCATCTACCATATATTTTTGATTTGGTTTTACTGTAATTATATAATCTTGTCTAAATCCCTTTTTTAATACTTTTGTTAATAATTCTTCTGGTACTATAATTACTGTATCTTGTTTGCATACTTTGTCTATATCTTCTTCTGAATAGTGATCATAATGGTCATGTGTTATAAATATAATATCTGCATCATTGTAATTTTTATCTATTTTAAATGGATCTATATAGATTACTTTTTCCTTACTTATTTTTATACTGCTATGGCATAAAACTTGTATATTCTCTAACATATATTGTTCTCCTTTTCCTATTATGTTGGAATTATATCATAATCAAAAAAAATATGCTATAAAAACCCAGAAAAAAAGAAGGACAAATTCCTTCTTAAGCTATGATGTTTTTTCTTCTTTTTATAAAATCTATTAAATAGTTATATTCATCTTCATATTTGAACTTAATCTTAATTTTCTTATTTTCATATACATAGATATTGTCTATCAAGCTATCTATTAATTCTCTGGATAATGAATTTATATTTTTATACTTTATAAAATGCTCTATCCAGTCGCTTTCCATACTCGCTTGTTCTAAATCTTTTAGTTCTTTATAATAATTATCAATATTATCTTCTATTTTCCTTATTTGACTACTATATTCTTTAGTATACTCATTATATTCTTCTTCTGAAATATTTCCTAATTTCCAATCCTCGTAAGAATCTTTTCTTAATTTTCTTTTAATTACTAATTGTTCTTCGCATTTACCTATATTTTTTTCTATTAAATGCTTTCTGTTATCTAATAATGTACTATTTTCTATTTCTGATTTAATTCTTTTAATATCAGAAATTAATCCTATTTGAATTTTTATACTTTCTAGTACAGCTTGTTCTAATTCATCATTTCTAATAGTATGTTTTGAACATTTTATACCACCAGACCTCATATATGCAGAACACATATAATGATAATATTCTCTTGCTTTTCCTTTATATTTACTAGCAACTTTCTTACTCATTGCTCTTTCACAGTCAGCACATTTTATATGTCCTGCAAATATAGATATTTTTCCATCAGAGTTCATTTTAGTATCTCTGCCTAATATTTCTTTTTGAACTTTATCAAATGTTTCTCTATCAATAATTGCTTCATGAGTATCTTTTACAACGACCCATTCTTCTTCTGGTAGTAATACCCTTTTATGTATTTTGTAACTTATTAGTTTTCCTTTATGTTGTATTGTATCTCCACAATACATTGCATTCTTTAATATCTGTCTTACTGTTGTTGAACACCATGAATATTTTATATTTCTTTTATCTTCAGCAACAGGTATTCTCATCTTTAGTTCTTCTGCTCTATGTCCTGTTGGATTTAATATACCAAGCTCATTAAGTTTCTTTGCTATAGCTGTTCTTCCAAGTCCATTTAAAGTAAGTTCATATATTAGTTTTACTACTTTTGCAGCTTCTTCATCAATTATTAAATGATGTATATCTTCTGGATCTTTTAAATAACCATAAGGTGCATAAGCTCCTACATATTCTCCTTTTTTCATTTTTACATTTAAAACTGCTTTTATTTTATTTGATATATCTCTACAATACTCATCATTTATTAAATTTTTAAAAGGTACAATAACACTATTAACCGAATCTGGATTCTTTATGCTATCTATCTGGTCATTTATTGCTATAAACCTTATATTAAATAGAGGAAATATCTTTTCAATATAGTTTCCAACTTCTATATAATTTCTTCCTAGTCTTGATAAATCTTTTACTATTACTGTATTAAATTTTTTGGAATATAAATCTTCTAATAGTTTTTCAAAACCTGGTCTTTCAAAATCTGTTCCAGAAAATCCATCATCTATATAAGTATCATAAAGCTCAATATCTGGGTTATCATTTAAAAAATCATTTAGTAACATTCTTTGATTTGTTACACTATTACTTTCTTCCTTATCTCCATCCTCAACTGATAATCTTATATAAAGTGCTGCTTTATATAAATATTCTGTATTCGTTTTTCTAGTTTCTAAATATTTACTTTGTCTAGGCATCTATATTTCCTCCCCTCTTTACAATTTTCAAATAATTCATTGCTAGTCTATATGCATCTTCATATTTGAATTTAATTTTTATTTTTCTACCATTTTTGTGTATATAAATCTTTTCTATAAGATCTTCTAACATTTCTTTTGTAAATTTCTTTTGATTTCTATATTTAAGTAAAGTATCAACCCATGTATTATCTCTTATGCTTCTTATTTCTTGTCTAGCTGTTAATAGTTTTGCTTTTTCTTCTTTTATTTTAGTTTGTAGAGAACATTCTTGAGTAACATTAGATTTCATATTTTCCATATATTGAATTTCTGTAATTTCATCATTTTTCCAACTTTCATAAGTATCGATTTTTTCTTTTTCTAATAGTTCTAATTCATTTTTCATTTTCTCTACATTGTCTTTTAAAACTGCTATATACTCTGTGTTATGTTTTACTGCTTCTCGTGCATTTTCAAAATCATTTAACAAATCTATATGATATTTAATACTTCTAAAAATACAAGTTTTTAAAGTATCTGCTTTTATATAGAAGTCCTTTGTTCTTTGTTTATTGCATTCGTTGCATGTAAATGCATATTTTGTTATTTTTATTTCTTCTATTTCCTTATTATTAATAGTTTCAATACTCATTGGTTTATTACAATTACTGCATATAACTAATCCATCAAAAATATTAAGATTCTCTACCCTTTTGTTCCAATTAAATTTTCTGTTTTTTCTTAATTCTTGAATATTATAAAACCTTTCTTTTTCTATAATAGGTTCATGTGTGTTTTCTACAATTATATATTTATCTTCACTATTCTTAATTCTCTTGTGAACTTTGTAGCTTATGTTATGTGATTTATTTTGAACTAAATCTCCACAATAAACTCTATTATCTAAAATCTTTCCAATCATACTAGGTGTCCATTCTTTACTTGTTTTCTTTCCTGTAGGTGTCAATTTTAAAACTTTATTATTATATTCGCTTGGTGTTAATATACATCTTTGGTTTAATTCTTTTGCAATTAAAGTATTTCCTATTCCAGATTCACAAAGTTCAAAAATCATTTTAACAACTGTAGCTGAAGCATTATCTATTACTAGATGGTGCTTATTTTCTTTTTCCTTTACATATCCAAATGGTGGATAAGCTCCTATATATTTTCCGTCTTTTTTCATTACTGCTAATGATGTAGTTATTTTTTGTGATATATCTCTACAATAACTTTCATTTATTAAATTCTTTAATGGAAAATTAATATCTTCAATAGATTTTGGAGTTTTAAAGCTATCAATATTATCACAAGCAGATATGAACCTAACATTTTTCTGTACAAATATATTTTGAATATATTTACCTACTTCTATATAGTTTCTTCCTAATCTTGATAAATCTTTTACAACTACTGTATTTACTAATCCTAAATCTATATCTTCTATCATTTTCTTAAAACCTGGTCTTTCAAAATTAGTACCAGAAAATCCATCATCTATATAATAATTGTAAAAAATTAATTCTTTGTCTTTTTCTATAAACATATCTAATAACTCTTTTTGATTTACTATGCTATTGCTTTCTGCTTTATCTCCATCTTGTACTGATAGTCTTATATATAAAGCTACATTCCATTTATTTTTTGTACTATTTTCATTGCTATATTTACTTTTTCTACCTCTTTTCAATATTCTGCCCTCCTTTTATGTGAAAATCTTATTTCAAATTTTCAAAAAAGAAAAAGGTATAAATTTTTTATTCATACCCTTGACATCATTCTACTTTTACAATCATTAACTAAAGCTGTATCAATACATTCTAATGGAGATATATTAGAGTTATCAGAAAACTCCATTTCTATAACTACATTACCTACTTTTAGTATGTATGGATTATTTACTTGTTTTAAAAAATTATATATTCTTTCTGTAATTGGTAAATTAGTATCTATAACAATATCTTCTATCTTTTCTGGTTTATTATCTTTAGTATATAGATGTATATTTTCTTTGCTTTTCTTTAGTTTGTATTCTAATTGTTCTATATCATCCATATTTGATCCTTTCATAGAAAAATGTCAGCAATAATACTGACACTTCTTAAGTTTGTTATTTATTTTCTTATTCTTATAATCTTTCTACAAATCCTATAACTTTCTATATCATTTTTACCTTATATATAAATTTAGGCTCTGAATTGAATATTCTATTTAAACTGTCTTTAGTAGAGTTTTCAATTACCTTTTTTACATCTTCTTTAGCTTGTTCCATATTTATTTGTTCGTGATCCATTGTAATCTCTTTTATCATTTTAATTGTTATTCTATATTTTTTTCTATTCATTTTACTTTTCCTCTCTTTTTATTTAATTTATTTTCTCTATATTGTCTTAAATATTCCATTTGCTCTTCATCTTCTAATCTCTGTTCTTCTTCTGTTTTATCATTTCCACCAATAATAATTAAAATTATAGGTAGTCCAATAAATAACATCAAAAATGTAATCATTGAAATAATATCTAACATTTTATTTGCCTCCAATTTTATTATTGTAGCTATTTAAAATTGCTATAATAATATTGTTTTTGTTTTTTCCTATTCGTTAGACTGCTATTGTTTCTAGCAACATTGGAATTCCACCAACCAGAACTCTGGCTTGTACTCAATGCTTGGGACGAATCATTATAAAAATATTATGGACTACCTTTATAACTTTACGCTCGAACTATGACTATACAAAAGTATCCTAAACTGCATTCACAATAAGATAACACTCTTATTGATAATCTAAATAGTTGCTAACCCACCTAGAACGCAGTTCTTGTATGATCTAACAAAATTTATTCAATTTTCAATGTGCTACTCCATAGCAGAAGTTTTTTAAGCTTCTACTATGAACAGCACAAAAAAATCGAAAAAGGATACATTTAATTTTTAAATTTTTTATAAATTTTTTTATTTCTTATCAATTCAACTGAATATGTAATTAATTCGCTCTTTAAATCTTCATCTATAACACCATGCATATCTTTAGAATTGGTATTAATAATTTTCATTATTTTATCTAAAACTCTTACTAATGCTACATCATCAGTTACTGCTGATTTTAATAGTTTATAAAATTCGGTTTCTTTTTCCATGATTAATCCTCCAATTTTCTTTTTAATTTAGCAATAGCTCTATTTCTTCTTTGTTTTAAAGTGCAAACTTTTTCGTTTGTAATTTTTGAAATTTCTGTGTAACTTAATCCATGATTATAATGTAAATTAAGGATATATGTTTCTTTATCATTTAGAATATTTGTACTTGCAATATCATTAGTTGTAAAATCTCTAGTTCTATAATCTTCTATTTCATTAACGCTTACCTCAAATTCTCTCATTCTTTTAAAATCTCTATAATAGTTTAATCTTCTATGATAAAGAGCTTTTTGCATATAATTTATAAATTTTGCTAATACAATATCATCTTCTAATATTTCATTAGACATAAATAAAACCTCCTACATACTCAAATTTTTAAATTTTGAGCATGAGGAGGTCCTCTGCATTTAATAACAAATGTTAAAAAAAGGACAAACATATCTAATAAAATATGCTTGTCCTCATTTTTTACATATATAATTAATTTTTCACTACAAAATAAAACAATTCTCACATCTACACTTCTTTCTGCGTAGAAATGAGAAAACAAAATAACACATTTTTATCCACGCTAAAAATTTTTAATTTTTATTTTCTCTGAAAAGTGTCTAAATGGAATTGATTGTATATAAGAAAAAAACATACAATTGCCTTTTATAAAGGGACTGTATGCTTTATATTTTTTCTTATATATAATAAAAAATCCATCTTATCCCTCCTAAATCTGTATTAAAAGCATCTTTGGTTTATTGATGGATTTATCTTTTGTTATTTTGTTATTTTTTTATTTATATACTATCATATTGTTATTGTAAAATTTGTCGAAATGTGCGAAAAAGCATAAAAATATGTAAAAAAATGTATTTTGAGCTAAAATAAAAACTAACAATTCCTCTAAAAAATTGCTAGTTTTTATTTTTCTACACTTTATTTTAATGTTTCTTTTATATATTTTATATCTTCAATAGATTTATCAATATTAAATCTACCATTACCTACAGGATAATAAACAGAATAACAATTATATTCTTTTCCATTTATCTCTTGCTTAAATAATTGCTTTCTGCATTGCGAAACAGATATTTTTTGATTTAAAACAATAGAGCTAACTTGATTTCCAAATAAAACTATAGTTTTAGGATTTATAATCTCTATTTCTTGTTTTAATAAATCTAAATATTCTTCATAAACACTATTTGGAAGAACTCTTGCATCTACTTGTGTGCATTTTCCTAAATTAGTAATAAAATATTTGTGTTTCTCAACATCACTATATACCTCTTTAGCAAATTCTTCTGTCCATTCAGAACCTTTAATAGTTTTTATTGTTTTATAAATTTTTTCATTCATTAAATCTAATCTATAAAATAAATCCCATATATTTTTAGTTCCTATCCATGGTGATTTTATTCCTTTCCATTCTTTAGATGAAGCTATATTTCTTCCTGTTGGGTTCATAAATACAAAACATATATCTGGATTCTCTGTGCATCCACCATTATAAATAGAATCTAATTCTTTTGCTCCATACTTTCTTTGTAACTTATCATATTTTATTTTTAAATCTTCTAATTTCACAATTTATTACTCCTAATTTTATATATTGTTTACTATAAATTCTACAATATCATCTGTATTGCTCTTTTCTTTGCTTTCCTTTTTTTCCTCTTCTGTAAGTTCCAACCAATATTGATTATTTTCTGGTATAACTGATATTGAATCTAGTGGGTATCCAGGATTTCTTTTTTCACATGGTTTGTCTACAAGATAAAAATTACTTTTGTTCCAACTATATTCTTTTCTTTCTTGTCCATTACATATTACCATTCCATATACCCATTTAGCTGTTAATTTTCCTCCATATTCTTTCACTAGATTAGTATAATATTCAATCATTTCTTCATCAGTTAATTCTTTTCCGTTTACTCTTCTAACATGAGTACCCGGTTGTTTTTCTTCTGGTAATTCTTCTATAAATAGACAATTATCCATTCCTATAGTTGGTATCTTTGTCGCATCATAATATGCATTTGCTTTTATATAAGCATTTTCTATTGCATTTTTTCCATTTTCATCTATATCTAGTTTAAAATCCAAATCATTTATTGTGATTAATTCTATTCCTTTTTCTTTTAATGACTCCTTATATTTTACAACTTTTGCTTGATTTGTTGTTGCAAATAATACTTTCATTTCTTTTTATCTCCTATTCCAATTCTTTAAATCCATTTCTACTCCATAGCCACATTGGTGTATGTATATCTATTGGATTATATTTTGTTCCTTTTAAAATTTCATTCCATTTTTCAATTACGATTAACTGAACATTACTTGAATTTAATTCTTGCTCTGTTATAATTCCTAGCCTATAACTTGCTTTTACAACATGAGTATCTGGAGCAACTGTCAATTCTTCTATATTTTTAAATTTTATATCTGTATATTGATATAGAACATATAACCAATAATTGCATATTTTATTTCCAGATAAATATGGGAATTTAGGCTTATTTTCTTTTTGAATATAGTTTCTTATTTTATTTACATCATAATCATTTATTTTAAATAATCTTCTTATATCTCCATCAAATAATTCATTAATTGTATTACATAGCTTAATCCATATTTCAGTTTGTTTATTTTGTTGTAATGCTACTTTATATTTTACAAGTGCTTTTTGTACTTGTTCAAAACTAGATCGACTAACTTGTTTTGTATCAAATATAAAGTTTGTTTCTTCATCATTCCAAGTCTGGTTTGCACTTTCCCACAATTTATACGAATTTCTTTGATAATTAAGTGCCATTGGTAATGTATAATAATTATAATTTTCAATTGTTTCTCTACTTAAATGTGGATTACTATCTTCTGGCATTACTTCGCCACCTAATAGCCCTTTTTTATACATATTAACCAGCTTATCTACATTTTTTAATATTTTCTTTTTATTCACTTTTATCTCCATATATCTTCATTAATATATTTTGTTAATGCCATAATAAATGCCATCTCAGTTAAATCTATTCTTGATATTTTATTATGTGTTAATAATTGTATTCCTCCACCTCTATTATGTCTTTCCTCATCTTTTGTAAATACTTTATCCATTACTTGGCTTAAATCTGTGTTTATGACATCTTGAACTAATCTATCTGGCACTGGAAACGATGGGCTTGTACCATAACTTTCAAAATCTTTATTATCTTCAATTACTGCTATATTTGTAATCATCCATCTTCCCAATACATTATTTATTCCACTTTCTATTGACATATATAAATCCGCTTCTATATTATTTTCCTTAGCATATAATTTTAAGTTTTTTACTCTATTTTTAGCTCCTATGTAAATTTCATCATTTACTGGTTGTTCTCCTACATCAGAATTCACAGGTATTCCTTCTATTTCAATATTATCAAAATATTTTAATAATGCCTTTTTTGCTCCTTCTATTTTCCCTTGATTTTTTGTTGCTACTAATACTTTCATATATTTACCTACTTTCGTTTTTTATTATTCTATAAATTTCTCCATATATTACCCTTCAAATATATTCTTTCTATTATATTTTTAATATATTTATTCTATGGATTTAA
>ERZ779649.2080-NODE-2080-length-9902-cov-3.773129_pt1 | contig 9902 bp, 11 predicted proteins | sample MGYA00511882_ERZ779649 | MGnify/ENA primary metagenome ERZ779649 (study PRJEB29588, sample SAMEA2157793) | human gut metagenome | biome: human gut; feature: human-associated habitat; material: faeces | place: Denmark | collected 2008/2010 ... | reverse complement strand
GCCACTCGTTGTAGCGGTCGATCGCGCCGCCGGTGCCTTCGACGTTGGCGATCACCTCGGCCTCGTTCTTCGGCGTGGTGTAGTACACGATCTCGATGTCGTAGGTCTCGACCTCCGGGGGCACGGCACTCACCTTATCAGTGAGCGGCCGGATGTCCTTGGCGTTGACCACGTCCAGCACCTTCGTCAGCATGGCAGCGTCGGGGATCCCGCCGCCTTCCAGCAGGGGCACGATCTTGACGCAGCCCTCCAGCGTGCGGGTGATGATGATGTCGACGCTCTCGGCGGCCGAGAGGCTGCCCTTGAGCGTGATGGTCAGCAGGCCGTCGGTGTAGTCGACGGTGTAGTCCGTGTCCTTGACCGCCGCCGCGCTCTGCCCGTGGGCCTTCACGACGAGGGTGTCGGTCAGAAGTGTGCCGCCGCCCTTGAAGGCTTTGCCGTCGTAGACCGTGAGGGTCTCGCTGACGGTTTCCTTCTCGCTGACGGCCCTCGCGTCCACGATGGAGCTGTCTGCCGTCATTACCCAGTAGATATAAGCCTGTTCAGGGCCCGCGGTGGATCTCTTGGCGGGCGCCAGACGGATCCGATCGCGGAGGCGGTTGTCGCCTTCGGTGGTGTAGGGCTCACCGTCATCGCCTCCGGCCGTTTCGGTCAGATTGGTGACGGACTCGATGTAGGGGATCAGGTCGACGATGGTGGTGATCGTGCCGGCTGCGTAGCCGTTGAACTTCGTGCCGTTGCTCACGGCCGAGGTCGGCACCTCCACAGAGTAGGCGCCAGCTTGCAGCACAGCGATCTCGTCGGTTGCAAAATAGTTTTCGCTGTCCGGCGTCACCTTCGTCCACTTCGGAATGATGATGTTTTTCTCCTGCGGCGTGGAGACGGAGAAGCGCATGGTCGTCTTGGCCGGTGTGCCTTCCAGTCGTTTCACGTCCTGTCGCTCGCCGATGGCGTCCAGCACCTCGCCCCTCGCATAGCGGAGGAGCGTCTGCCGGCCGACGTCGTTGAGGCTGTTGTAGAGGGCAACGAACACGGGCACGAGAGCCTCGCCGAAGATCCGGCGCTCGTCGCCCGGGTAGAGCGGCTCGCCGGCGCCCTTTTCGAGCTCGGTGATGATGGTCTTGTATAGGGTGCTCGCGCCTGTTGTGGTGAGTTTGATGTCCTCGCCGTAGGTGTTTGTCGCGTCGCTCACGCTGTTCACCTCCTTCATGTGATGTTGTCGATGCTGGCCCGCAGCTCGAAGTCGCCGGTCTGAGCGGTCAGGGCCTTCAGGTCGGAGTCACTGAGCTGCACGCGGGGCTCGTAGGTTTCCACAACGAACTCCACGTCGGCGGCCAGATCGGTCGCAGCGGTTTCGCTCGGCTTGTCGATCAGCGTGCGGTCGATCCCCTTGATGCGCTCATAGGGCACCTCCCCGCGGATGGTCTTGAGGAGGTTCTGCACACAGATCTCGGGCGCTCCGTTGCCAGATGCTTTCATTGGGATCACCTCGCTTTACTTGAGCTGCGCATTGGTTGGCTTTTTGGATGCTTTGGCGCTGCTGGAGGCTCCGACGTTCACAGCTGAGGAGCTGATGCCGAGCTCCTTGTAGGTGGCGATGCCCGCCGCCGACTTGGAGCTGCTGCCGCTCTTGCCGCTGCTGCTGGATTTTCCAGAACTGGCCTTTTTGCTGCTGGCCTCCTCGGCGTACTCTGTCAGCTTGATCGTGATCTTGCCGGTCAGGATCCTGCCGAGGTTGTCCAGCTTGGTGTCTGATAGGCTCACGCCTGTGAGCTGAAGGTTGGCCGGGCCGAAGCGCCGGCCGGCCAGATAGAAGGGGGCATACTGCCCGACCAGCGCCGTCCACGACTCGTACTCGCTGCGCACGTCGCAGCCGACCGCGGCGGCCAGATCGAAGTCGAAGCTCATGCTTTGCAGCTTGAGCGCCTTGGTCTTGGTGGCCGGGGATCCGGCCTTGTCGTCGCTGTTTTCCGTGTCGAGCTCGACGCTGGAGGAGACGCCATTCAGGGCGGCGATCCTCTGGCTGGAGACGCCCCACGTCTTGCCGTTCCATGATGCCATGACGGCCATGTCTATCCCTCCTTACTGTGGGCCAGAAGTGCTGCCTCCCATGCTGTCGGTGTGGGCGTGGCCGGTCAGGCTGATGCCCGTGGCGGTCACGTCTGCCGACGGGACGCTGATGCCCTTGTCCTGCATCGTGAGCGCGCCCTTCTTGACAGTGATGTCGCCCGGGACGATGCCGTCCCACTCTCCGTCCATGCGGGAGAGGATGATGCCGGTGCCGTCCTCGAACATAGCATAGGCGACTTCTGTGCCGGGGGTCAGGTTTCCCATCTCTCCGCGCAGATACCACGGGATCGTCAGCGGTCGCGTGACCATGCTGTCGGCTGTGCTCGGGAGCACTCTGGCCGTGGTTTTGTCTCCGTTCCTGTCGGCCTTTCCCTCCACGCTGGAGATCTTGCCCTTCTGGATCATTTGGTTGTTGCTGTTCATCAATATCCCTCCAGTGGCTTGCGGAGGTATAGCTTGCTCCGCGTCTTGACGTAGTCGTGCCGGATCCGGTTGATGAAGGCCGTGCCGTCCCACGACTTAACGCCCTCTGTCGCCAGCGTGACCACAGAGCCCGCCGCATAGTCTCGCAGCAGCGAGCCCGTCCAGAGGGTGCCGACGGTCGCGTTTTTGTTGGCGTCCCGGAGGAGGCCCTTGGCGAAGCGGTCGGCCTCACTCTGGTCAGTCATGCGGAAGGGTAGGATCCGGCGCAGCACCTTGTCGCCGCCGTTCGGGGCTGCGAAGGTGCCGGTCAGGCCGCCGTTGACGGCTTCGGACGAGCCGTAGGCGTTGGTGCCCTCGTCGCGGTACTCGAAGTCATTGGCCGGGGTGATGGTGATGGTGTCGACGGGCTGCTGGCTTTCCATGTACGCCTCGTCGTAGACGACCAGCTTGCCGTCATACACCAGAAACGCCGCGCCCTCGAGGGTGCAGCGGTTTTGAAAAAATGCGAAGTCTGCGAGGTTGTTCTGCTCGACGTAGTCGTAGGTCTGGTCTGTGATCCCGTAGGTCTCGAGTGTCAGGCCGTGGCGGCCGGCGATCTCTTGGGCCAGTTGCAGAAACTTGACCTTTTCCCACGACTTGCTCCGCTTATCCTTCGCAGACTGCGGGACGGAATAGGCCCGCAGGGTGATGATCCCGGACTCGGGGACGACGCTCTCGACGAACATTTTGCCCGTCTTGGCCGCGCCGTCCTCGATGGCGATGCTGTCGCCCTTCTTGGGGTTCCACGAGTCCCACAGCTCGCGGGTGTCGTTGAGCTTGAGCAGCAGCTCGTCGCTCTGCTTTTCGGCGTACATATCGTGATAGCAGCGGTGGACGCTGATGTCCGGGTAGATGTCGACGCCTTCGTATAGGATCTTCACGGCGTCACCTCCTCCACGGCGGCAGGGTCTCCGGCGTTTCCGCGGTCTCGACGATCGGGATCCGCACGGCCTCGCCGCCCTCGAAGATCAGCACGTCGCTGAGGTCGGGGTTGGCTGCGATGATGGTGCTTGCCATGCGCTCCTCGTTGTAGGCGACGAGCGCGATGCTGTCGAACGTGTCGCCGCCCTGTGCCACATAATCAATAAAGCCGACTGTCTGCTGTGACATAAGCGCCGCCCTCCCTTCTGCTGAGTGCCTCGAGAATGAAGTCGATGAACTCCGGCTCGAGGTCGCGGAGCTTTCGGATCAGTGCGTCCTCGTCAGTGTCGCCCTCGACCTTGATCTGCGGAGAGAAGGACAGACCGCTCAGGTCGTAGACCACAGCAGTGCCAGAGCCGCCGCTGAGCAGCTCGTAGTCGCTTTCGCCGTCAGATGCCCCGAGCATCCGGCCCGCCTCTGCCCAGTAGGACAGGTTTTGCGAACGGTATGCAGGGTTGAAACTGATGACCGCCTCGGTCGGGTAGCGTGGATCCTCGCCGGCGATGGACGGCCCTCTTGTGAAGCCGCCGGTCGCATAGCCAGAGACAGACGCGCTGCCGCCTCCACCTCCGAACAGGCCGGCGATCTTGGAGATGACGCCGGAGCCGAAGCTGACGATCTTCGATACCCAGCCGACAATCGTGCCGAGCACGCTGGCGATGGGTTCCAGAATAGACAGCAGCGGAGTCAGCAGTGGGGTGATGGCGCCGATCAGGCTCAGGATCGGGGGGAGTAGTGCCTGAACGAGCTGCATCAGGGGATCAAGCAGCGGCATGATGACGCTGTTGACAATTTGCAGAGCCACTTCCAGCAGCGGGGTGATGACCGGCAGCAGGCTCGAGATGATGCTCACCAGCACAGGCAGCACGGCGCTGACAATCTGCGTGATGATAGGGAGCACGGTGGCAAGCAGGCTGGCAATAGGCGGCAGGATCGCGGAGACGATCTGCATGAGTGGCGGGAGGAGCGTCTGCACGAGGTTGAGAAGTGGCGGGAGCAGAGTGCTCATTAGCTGCGTCAAAACTGGCAGAAGGTCGGCCGCGAGCTGAGAGATCAGGGGCAGAACGTCCTCGAGGGCGTCGGCCGCGCCGGTCAGGAACTCGTCGACAAACGGGGCCGCAGCCTCGACCGCCTTGGAGATGGCCGGAGTGATCTGCTCCATCAGTTTTTGCAGGGTCGGCATAAACTTGTTGAGCCCGTCGAACACAGTGTTCGCCATAGGCTTGAGGGCCACTTCGAGCCCCTGCTTCATAACCTGAAGTCGCTCGGCGAAGTCGTAGGTGTCATCAGCTGCGCCGGCGATTGTCTCGCCGTTTTCTTGCAGCTCAGCCGTCAGGTCTGCGACGGCCAGAGAGCCGTCTCGGATTGCTGCGGCCATCGTGGAGCCTGCCCTTGTGCCGAAGATCTCCGACGCGATGCTGGCGGCCTCTGCGGCCGTCCCGGCGTTTTTGATCTTTTCGTAGTACATGGCGAGCCCGTCGCTGGCGCTGATGCCCTCCTTGGCGAGTGTGGCGACGCTCTTTTTCATAGCGCCGAGCACTTCGTCGGTGTTTACGCCGGCCTTGTCGAGCTGGCCCATCAGGGCACTCGCCGTCTCGAAGGAGTAGCCCATCTCCTGAAGCTGCGGGCCGAACTTCTGCATATCTGCCATCAGATCCGTGAAGCCCATGCCCGTGCTCTGGCTGACCTTAAAGATGTAGTCCATAGCGCCGCCCATGTCGTCGGCGTCGATGTTCCACTGCTGGAAGGCTTGGCTCGACTCCTCGATCACGCTGCCGAGGTCGTCCCCGAGCATATCACTTACTTGGATGGCTTGCTTGGAGATTTCCTGAAGCTACGGGCCGGTGAGGCCGAGGCGGGTGTTGTAGTCTGCGATCGCCTTGCTGGCGTCCTCCATTGTGGTCGGGACGCTCTTGTAGACGGCGTCGAAGTCATCCAGAAGCCCGTCCAGTGCGTCGCCGGTTGCGCCGGTTCCGATGCGGATAGCATCAGCAGCGTCGTCGAAGGACGCGCCGAGATCCTTCATATACTTTCCGGCCTCGATGACCGCCTTGCCTGTCGCCACAGCGATGCCGCCCACGGCTGCACCAACGGCCAGCGCCTTCACGTTCAGGCCGCTGATTTTCTTCTGAGCCTGTTCGATGGCTTTGCCGAGTGATGGGTCGATGCTGCCGGCCAGATTGACGACCGCCTGCATCGTTTTTCCGTTTGCCATGTGCGTCACCTCCTTCTGATGTGTGGTTTCTTAAAGCTGGCCGCACGAGTCGGCCGGCTCGCTTGGAGCCGCTTGGCCTCCTCGACGGCCTCCCCGTATTCGGTCAGGAAGTCGGTCAGCCTTCGCTCTCCGAGGTCTCGCGTTGATGTGTGGAAGGCTCGGGCGTAGTCTCGGATTGCGCGTCGGAGCTGTCGGGGGTGTAGGGTTCCTCCGACTTCCCGGAAATAAAATCCCGGCCGATCCTCATAATCTTCATAACGTCGTAGCCGCGGACGCGCTCGAGGTCGGAGATGTCGATCTCAGGGTTGACCGCGATGATGGCAGCGAAGCCGAGGTAGAGGTGCAGGCCGTAGTCCAGCTCGGCCGCGCCGGCTGCGTTGCCATTCTTGGAGCCGCTGGCGCTCAGCTTTCTGGCGTCAGCTTCAGCAAACGCCTGTGCGGTGATCTCGCTGATGTCATAGGTCAGCTCGTTGTAGCTCTTGCCGTTGATCTGCACAGGGTTGTCGAGCTTGATGGTGTTCTTCATTGGGTGCGTCTCCTTTCGATAAACAGAGGGCGCCGCATAGGCGCGGCGCCCTTCAGGTTACAGCAGGCTGCGGATGTCCTTGGCGTAGTCGACGCCTCCGACGCGCAGGATCGTGTTGAGCTGGTCGATCAGCCAGTATTCAGCGCCGCCGACGTAGAGCTGGTAGCGGCTCACGGCAAACGTGGCCTCGTTCTCGCTGGTGTTGCCGGGATCCACAGAGAGGCCCGGGATGCCCTTAGAGACGCAGCGGAGGAACGCCTTGCAGCCTTCGGTCTTGGTGGAGCCGTCTGCCTGCTTGACGTCCTGAGCCCAGCGGATCTCGATGGTCTTGCTCTCGAGCTTCATCATGTTCCGCAGGCCGAGGTCGATGCCGATCTTGGTGATGGATGCCTCCATAGCCTCGATCTGGCCGAGGATGGGGGCAGTGTAGGTTCCCATAGCCTTGAAGTCAGCGGTCACGGGAGTGACAGCCGGCAGCGCGATGGTCACGTCTTTGGCGACGAGAGTGCCGCCGATGTAGACGGTGTCGGCGAGAATGGGGCCCTTCAGGTCGAGCCACAGGTTTGCCATTACTCGTCACCTCCTTCGTAGTAGACAGAGAAGCCCGCGTCGGTGTAGGCGACGTAGACGCTCGCAGACTTGAGGGGCGGGGTCGGGGTGACGGCGATGTCCCAGCGGAAGTCGCCATTCATCACGTCCGTGGTGCTGTTCTCGCTCTCGAGGAACAGGATCACGGGCTCGCCCAGCAGGGCGCCCATGCTCACATAGCCGTCGAGCTTCTCCTGCTCGCGGTTGATGATGCGATCCTTCAGCGCGCGGGTCATAGGGCTGTCGATCTCAGGGCTCCACTCGCGCTGGAAACTATTGGTGATGTGCATGAGCATACGCATGGAGACGTCAAAGATCGCGCGAGGATCCACGTCTGCGCCGTATGTGTAGGCGGCCGTATGGTCGCCCCACAGTACCCACTCGCCTCCCCATGCGACGGCGGTGCTGATGCCGTTCTGCGTCAGCTCCTTGCCGGTCTGCTGGTCGAAGCCGCGGTTGTTGGCGTTGGCCCCGAAATACTGCTTGATGACGGGGATGGCCTTGTTGCCGCAGGTCTCCATCGGGACACTGTTGTGGCTGAAGTCAGCGCGCATAAGCTCGACCACGGCCAGTGTGCTCAGGTGGAACACGTTGCCGAGGTTGTCCACAGCCTGCGGCCAGTAGACCTTAGAACGCTCGCCGGTGAAGGCGTTGGCCTTCTTCCATGCGATCGCCTTGGTGATCGTGTCGACCGCCTGCGCGGTGCTGTCCACGAGGGGCAGGTCGGCCACGACGAAGGCGTCCCAGTGGCCGTTGATCTTCTTGCAGGCCGTCAGCATGGCGTTGTAGACGGCAGGGCTGTGACTCCAGCCGGGGGCCGCGATCAGATTGCAGACCGCGAACTGCTCGGGATAGAGCAGCGCGATCGCGCTCAGGCCGCTGTACTCGCCGGAGGAGGTGACGCCGCCGATGATGTCGCTGTCTGCGAGCTCAGAGTCGTCCACTTCGCTGAAGCTGGCCGTCAGGCTGCCGGTGAGCTGCGCGTCGTCCTTCAGGCTGGTGATGATGACCGTGCCCTTGGTGAAGTTATAGTCCACAGCGTAGTCGGTGCCCTCGACGTAGTTGCCACTGTCATTCTTTGCGATGGTCAGGGTGTCGAGGATGATCTTGTCGCTGGCGAACTCGGCGCGGCCGCCGGTGAAGGTGAGGGTCTTGGTGGTGGCCGTCTCCTTGCGGTGCTTGCCCGCGGAGGGGTCGAGCACATTGATGACGTAGATCGGGCCGATGTTCCCGATAGTGTTGTTGAAATGCGCGTACACGGCCTCGCACAGGGTAAAGGTGCCCCAGTCGGACGAGTAGCCGATCTTCTTCTGAGCGTCGACCAGACTGGTGATCTTGATCGGCGCGTTGATGATGCCGGCCTCGCCGAAGCCGCGCACGAGGTTGACGGGTGCCGTGCCGATATAGACCGGCGTGGTGCCCGCCTGCACGGCGCTCTGTGCCACGGTCTCGCCGATGTGGCCGTAGGCGCCGTAGAGGTATTCGTTTGCCATCTGCTTATCCTCCTTTGCATGAAATTAGAGCAGCCGAGCGGCTGCCCTTAAAGCAGGTGTTGGTAGCTTTTCGGGTTGCGGGTCAGTGTCTCCTCGACGGAGAACTCAGCCCATGCAAACCAGTACGGGTAGAAGTCTGGGACGGCGTCTTGCTCCGTGACGGGGCCGAAGGTGATGCCCTTCTCCTTGATGACGCGGAGGTCGCCGAGGTACTCGGCGTTTTCAATCAGCCGGAGAGCTGTGTCCACAAAATTCCATGCGTCACGCCAGCCCTCTCCGTTCTTCACGAAGTAGGAGGCCGCCGCCTCGTTGTATTGCTGGATGTAGGTGCCGCTGCCGTCGCCCTTCGGCTTGAAGATGTCGGGCCCGTGGTAGCCGGGATCCCACGCTGAGAAGCAGAGCCGGATCTTGATGTCTCGGGCACTCTGGAGCAGGTCGTCGTCGCCCTGAACGATCTGCACGCAGACCGACGGGATCGGCGCGGCGATGTTTGGGGGCGTCCTGTCCTTCGATGGTACGAAAAGCGAGAACGCGGCCGGGTTTACCAGCTTGTATGGGTAGGAGGCGTCCGTTGCGTTGTCGTCGGGGAGCTTCAGCTTGACCAGAGGGCAGACCTCGGCGGTCAGCCAGTCCCGGACGGTTTCGATGCTGTTGACGATGGACATGGGCACCTCCTACATGGTGACAGTCTGGCCGAGGGCCACGGTGGCGATCCCCATGTCCTCGCTCCAGTCGTTGACGATGTACTCGCGGCCGTCGACGTTGAGCCCTTCGCCCGCCGGGCGCCGAGCGGGCAGATCCTCGACCGCTGCGTAAAGCAGCAGAGAGGACTCCGCGACGCTCAGCTCTTGCCCCCCTTGGCGTTCCTTCAGGGCGTTGTCGTCCAGCACGGCGGCGATGGCTCTGCCTTCGACGGTGTGCTTCTCACCGAACTCGTCGAGATTGAGAAACGTGCGCCGGCGGTCAGCCTCGACCATCGCCTTGAAGCTGAAGGCCATCAGACGGGATCGGCGGCGCCGATCTGAGGGGGCTCCTCGTCGTCGGCACCGTCATCAGGCTGCTCGGCCTTGGTGGCCTCGATGGCAGCGATGACGTCGGCCTTCTTGCGCATAGCAGAGGCGTCCACGCCATAGCGCGTGGCCACTTCCTTCAGCTCGTCGAGCTTCATGTCCTCGTTGTACTCAAGGGCCTCGTCGGCCGCGGTGTTGGTGCTGGCAGGCTCGTCGGCGTCGTCGCCGGGAGCGGGTGCGGGCTGCTCGGCAGTCTCGCCCAGCTCGCCGATGTACTTGGCGACGCCTTCCTTCACCAGACGGGCCTCCAGCTCGTCGTCGAACTTCTGAGGGCCGTCTGCTTCAGTGATGGGGATCACCTTGCGGCCGTTATAGTAGCCGAAGGTGCCCTTGATGATCTGGATCATGCTCTGCTCCTTTCTGCTGCGCTCAGTCCGTCAGGACGTCCGCAACGATGAACGGGCTCTTGTTGTTGGGGATCATCAGCGGGCGGCTGGAGATGGTCAGCGTGCGGCTGTTGCCTTCGGCGCTGCTCACATACTTCGGCACGCGGCGGCCGGTGTAGGTGTGGAACTCGCCGTCGCTCTGCTCGACCTGAGAGACGGCGCCGTAGGCGG
>ERZ779649.2077-NODE-2077-length-9920-cov-3.694780_pt1 | contig 9920 bp, 19 predicted proteins | sample MGYA00511882_ERZ779649 | MGnify/ENA primary metagenome ERZ779649 (study PRJEB29588, sample SAMEA2157793) | human gut metagenome | biome: human gut; feature: human-associated habitat; material: faeces | place: Denmark | collected 2008/2010 ... | reverse complement strand
ATTGTTGCAGTATTTATAGTTATATATGCCTTTGTCTTTGCATACTTCACATAGATAGTTTGCATCCTCTCGTATCTGCTTGCTCTTCTCGGTCCATGCACTCTTGCTTCTGAGCTTTGATTCTTTATAGCTGTACTTGTACTTCTTCTTTTCTACATGGCAGACATAACCTTTCGGATGTATCTTCCCACACCTGCTACAAGAATAATAGCCTTGTGCCATTACTTAACTCTCAGCTTTTGCCCTGCGTAAATGACGTTCGGATTGCTAATACCATTCATAGCCTGTAGCTTCTGCCATGTTGTTCCATACTTTGATGCAATACCTGACAATGTATCTCCACTACGTACAGTGTAATATACTGCCTGAGATGCACCTAGCTTCTGGTTAACGATATTCTGAATGGTATTATAGTCATACCCTGCCTGTTCCAGTCTGCTCTTACGGTTGTTACCGTCTCCCCACTGTCCAGCAATTACCTCGCTTGCAATCTGATCATTTGACTTTCTTACAGGTGCAACCTTCTTGTTTACAATGTCTTGAATAACATTGTAGTCATATCCTGCTTGTGTAAGTCTGTTCTTGCGATCTTCACCATTTCCCCAAGCTCCTGCAATTACTTCGTCTGCAATCTGCTCGTTACTCTTTCTGACAGGTTCTGTTGTGTTACCTCTTGAATATCTTGAAAGGTCTGCATACATTACATTCTTGTCTAATGGCTTAGAAGTGTATTGCTGAATTGTTCCATATTGAGAAGTGTTTGTGTGCTGTGTTCCATCATTCATTCCCCAATTAGCCACCCATTTGTCGAATCTGTCATTTAAACCATTTACATATTGAAGCCATGAGCTAGAAGTGTAAATGCCTGCGTAATATCCTGCGTCTTCAATCATTTTGCAGAACTTGTAGCAGATTGGAGCAATGGTTGCATTTGAGAACTTGAAGCCATGATTTCTCTTATAGCCGTCTGCGTCTTCCATATCAAACCATACACCAACTCTGATATCGTTCTTATACTTTGCGATTGCATTAAGAACCCCTCTTGCTTCTGCTTCTGCTTCTGCCTCATTCAGTGCATATGAATAATGATAAACCCCAAACGGAATGCCTAGCCTTTTGCACTCGTTAACGTTTCTTTCAAATTTTTCGTCTAATTGAAAATGACCCCATCCAACTCTAATAATTACAAACTGTCCTTTATATGGTTCTAAGTTGATGCCGCCGTTGTGCTCGCTAATATCAATACCGTACATTCTTTATTCCTCCTTTATTTTATCTTTTCCTCTAGTCCTTTTATTCTTTCCTCGTGATTATCCTTGTATTTGAATAACGTATTTACACGTTCTGTCACAAGAATGAGTTGCTCTGATACCTTTTTCAACTGTTCAGTCTTTTCGCCATTGTCTTGCATCATTTTCTTTGATGCATCATAGAATTCGTCAAGCCTTACGTTGATTTTTACAAAATTCTTTTCGATGTCCATCTGCCGATTCTTTTCTCGCTCTGCCTGCTCTTCCTGACGTTTTTTGCCACCTGCAAATGTGTTGATTAATGTACATGCAAGCGATGTCAAAGAAATGAGTAATGCGATACTTACACTTGCTTCAGCAGTCATTTATTCCACCTTTTTATAGTTCGCTGAACTAATCTGTAAACATGCACCAATACATGTACCAACTGCCGAAATAGTTCCTGCAATCGCTTCTGCATAATCCCATCCCCAGATTTTGCCGAGCGTGATAATTAACGCTGAAAATGCGTTTGTTCCAACAAGTGCAACCCATTTTAAATTGTCATATGTTTTATTAGAAAATACCATTTTTTACCTTCTTTCATAACTAAATTATACTATAATTATTGCCAAAAAAAAGGGCTTTTATCCCCTTTCTTCTTTGCCTTTATTTATTTCTGTTCGATAATAATTTTTCCTTTTTCTGCCTTCACTGTGATTTCTTTTTCGGGATCAATCCCAGATTCCTTCACAATCTTTTTTGATATTGTCGTAGTATACGTGTTGATCTTTAAATCACCACCGACAGTTCTGTACTTCATTTTTGCAAGTTTCGCCATTTTTTTTCTCCTCTTTCTTTCCTCTATGTTATGAATTGCAATACTTAAATACATCATTTCATTGTTTTCCCCTTCATATATGTAGCTCTTAAGCTTTCGACTTTTACATCATCTTTTTTCCATGCAGCATTCAATATTTCATTTAATAAGGAATCTACAATATCGCTTGACTCACTGCTATTAACATCATGAATACTTATTTTTAATTTAATAAGTACGTCTGTACTTTCTTTAGGCTTACTTAGTTTCTTCAAGCCCATCATACGATACTCCTCTATATGTATACTTGTATTTTCTTGCTTCATATTCCGCCTTGTTTAAATCGTCAATCAATCTACCTTTCTCAAGCTCCAATTCGTTGATTCTTTCTGAAGCAACTAAGGAATAAAGGAGCATTGAAGCTATACCCCCTATAAAAAATCCTGCAAAGAAATAAATCATCATTCATTCTCCTTTACAAATTCAATTTGTTCACTTTCAACGCAAAATCTAGCCCCATCGCCAAACTGGACATCATAAAGCATAGGCTTTACATAATGACCTTTGCTTATAACGCAAGTATGAATCACTTTGCCAATCTGACCGATATATTCTTTTTTAAGCTTTCCTGTACTACTTATCAATTCTTTTTCGTACTTATCAGTAAGATACAGTAATCTAGCTTGACGCATTACTCCATCACCTCACAGTTTGCTAAAATATCATTGATTGACACATTATCCGGAACATTTCTAAAAAGTCCATATTTCTTTATTTCCGATAAAGACACATATCTGTTTATTTGCTTATTTCCGAGATTTCCTTCAAACATCAGCAATATACAGTATTCATTTTGTCTTAACCTGTATAAAGGTTCCTTGTATTCTTTTCTAGGAAGCATCAATCCTGCTTGTCGTATCATTCGATTACCTCACAATTTGCTAGAATATCTCCAATTATTTCATTATCATCAATGCCTTTAAAATATCCTTTTTCCTTCATCCCATTTAAAGAATTAAATACTTTAAAACTGTATATATCTGGATAGCATTGTAATAATTCTTTTTCAAATTTATTTAATTTGTATACTGGCTTTTCGCGTGGTTGCTTTAGCCATTCTTTAATCTTTTCACTGCATCCATGTCCTGTACTAAATCCACAATTGCAACAACTAACACTACTGCATTGACAAAGCTTTCCGTCGACTAGTGCAAAAGTGTAGCCGGAATTTTCTATGATTTCATCTTTAAAATATTCATAATTAGTTTCTGCTTTTTCTTCAATCCATCCTAATTCTTTAGTTTGGCAAATAATTGCTTTTAATTCATCTATCGAAATTTCATGATAATTTGTTCCACGCGCTTGATAACCATAGGCTGATTTAATTGATTTCCATCTTAATGAAAATAGAATACTTATGTAACCTCCCAAGCCGTTTCGCACGTATTCAATATAGTTATCATCATTTCTTATTTGCTCAAGGTTTAATTCTTCAAACATCTCTTTTGCATTCATAAATAAATTCACCTCCTAATTCATCTATTTGCTTTTGAATAGCTAATATCTCTTTGATACTTAAAATATATGGGCAGCATCCACCTTTTGGGCCAAAGTAGTAAATAGCGTCATATGTTTTATCCTTTAAATCAAACCGTATACAACATGAACCAATTCCACTTTTAAATCGTCAATAGCCTGTTTAACTTGCTTCAAGTCTAAATCTACATTGCTAACTAAATCTGCCATACGATTGTTAGAATAGCTCTGTAAAGCCGATTCTAGCGTTGTATGGTATGAGATAGGCTTTTGTACGTCTATCTCATTTCATTCTTTATCTTTAACCTTTACGAACATCACAAGAGCGAATGAACAACCGCTAGAAGTGATTGCATAATTGTTTTGTAATCTAATCATTTTCTTTCTCCTTTTTACGCAATTTTTTTAAATCTTCTTACTGCTTTACGTTCATAATAATATCCAAGCAATATAAGCGATATAGTCACAAAATATAAAACAATAAATGAAATTAAAAATATTATCTTAATCATATCTTCCATTAAAAATTATCCTCTGTTCTCTCTAAACGTTTCATATTGATATCCCCCAACTTGTTCAAACATATCCATGTACATACTTAAAATGCCAATATTCATAATTGACAATAGAAGAGTGATAACCAATGCAACTAGCAACCATGCTTGGGCAGTTCGCTGCGTGATCTTCTTATGCTTCTTTTTTTTGTTCTGATTGATATTCAAAATGTTCAAGTGGTCATTCTGAATTTTATCAGCTTCTTCAATTTTTGCTTCTAGCTCAGCGATGTACGCATCTTTCTGAGCTTTTGTTAATTTAGCCATATTCTTTCTCCTATAATTTGATAGCAATTGACGTTGTTCTTGTATCATTGAAATTCATGATACTAACAACTTCTTTGTCACCATATTTCTTTTTCACGTCTTTGAAATAGAATTTCCCAATGACTCTTGCATAAGGAAATACATCTATTGGACTAATCAATTCGATCACCTTGTATTTAGGGCTTAAATCCTTTACAAGTGTTAGCTCTTCAACTTCAATTAATTCGTGTGTTCATTTTATCATTTTCTTCCACCTCATCATCTTTTTCTTTACAAAGAATAATTTGAAACACATGATTATAATTATAAGAAATTGAATAGATTTCACGTTCTAATAATTCATCTGAAATACACCCTTTATTTTTTCTTGGATTCATAGTCACAACGAAACGATAAGCGACTGTTCTCTTTTCATATATCGCAACATGTGTTTCACTAATTAACGGCAGCAATTCTTTTAACATCACTGTAGTCACCTCTAATCTAGAAATAAGAATGTGAGATTTGTTGCATGATTGAAGAAATAAGCATTTCCTACTCTGTAGCCTGACCGCTCATCAGCTTCTGTGATCAATATTGTAAATCCTAAATCATCCACATTTGTGATAATTCCTTTTTTCATGTATGTATCATTTGGAAAAAGTCTGATTCTTCTTCCTTTGTAATTCTCTTTGTTATATTCCATTGAAAATCATCCTCCTTATTTCTTTCTCCTGCTTACAAGAACATCGTAATAATTTTTTAATTTTTTTGATGCTAAACTATATTCTTTTTCAATTCTATCTATCTCTGCTTGTTGTTCTTTTGTTGGATTTTCATCGCTCAATGCACAAAGCACGTACATACTTCCATAATACTTTTCTATACACTTATCATTAAGTTCGCAAAGCTTTTTTGCTTCGTTGTATCTTAAATTACATCCTCCATATGTTTCAAATTCTTCCGGTACATCATCTCCAAATGCTGCACAACAATATTCAGTTCCATATTCGTTTGATTCGCAATATTCGAATTCACATCTATTACACTTCATTTAGCCTTTTGTTTCTCCTTTTTTATTAATCCATCCTCTTATGAAATAACGGTCGCAATCCTTTTCGATAAAACACTGTCCTTTTTTTCCAGGAATCTGAGCAAACTCATAAATTTCAACATCAATTGATCTAAAGAAAGCTTCAACTTCTTTATGATCTAAGAGCACGTGTTTAATAAACTTGAAACCATCATCTGTTTTGAAACTAATATTTACAATTGGTTTAAAGCCACATTGATATTGGACTGTTTCATAGCCAAAAATATAAAATTCAGTGATCATTGTTGTTTTTCTCCTTATCTTAATTCTTTTTCAATATTTTTGAAAATCTGAGCAGTTCCACGAGGTGCTTTATCGAATTCTTTTACAACGTGAACATGTTTTCCACTTAATGATTTCTTTCCGTATTCTGTATGAACCCAATTACCCTTGATGATTCCATAAGCTTCACGATCAACTGCTTTGGGATGTTTGCGAGTGCCTTCCCATTCAACATAAGTGATGAAGCATTTTTTAAGTTTTTCTTCTTTTTTTGCTTCTTTAGCTTTTTTAGCTTCATTCATTCTATTGTTTAGTACTTCTACAATTTCTTTTTTCGATAATTCAATAAAATCTTCATCTAAACTATAAAACTCTGTTTCATTGAAATACGTTCCGGTATGATGCCAGCTTGAATATGCTAGGAAAACTTTTAAAGCATCCTTACTATACTTTTTAAACTCATCGTATTCAAAATCATCCCTATAGTCTAATACTGTATTAATGATTGCTGTTTTGGTCCATTTTGATAAAGGCTTTTCACCATCTTCATAAGCCATTACAGCTCTTTCACTCATTCTTTGTCCAACATATGCCATGTTTTTTTATCTCCTTTTCTTTACGTTATAATATTACCATATTTTGGTAATATGTCAATACTTTTTGTAAGTTTTTGTTTCTTTTTGAAACATTTAACCGTTTAATATATCCATAAGCCTTGAATCCTGCGCTTTGTTCTTTCGTCTGTCTTCACCACTTACCAATACAGGAAGGCACATTTCAATGATACGGCTGTAGATTCTGGCTTTGCTTGTATCTTCTGTATGGTAAAGGTCTGAATATTTAAGATTCGTTGTAATGATCATTGGCTTTCCACTTCTGTATCTCGCATCAATGATGTTATACACAAGTTCGTTAACATATTCAGTGTTTCGTTCAATCCCTAGATCATCAATCACCAGAATGTCAAACTCGTTCAGGCTGTCAAGATATTTCTGCTTTCCTTCATACATTCCCTGTAGCGTATTGATGATTCGTGCAAAATTAGTCACCAGACACGGCACACCATTGTCAATCAGTTCATTTGCAATGCATGATGCAAGAAACGTCTTGCCTGTTCCAACTCCGCCAAAAAGAATAAGCCCTTTTCCTGCTTCTCTGAACTCGGAAAACCGTTTGGCATAATTCTTGCACATGTCGCTTGCCTTCTTTGATTTCTGGTCGTCGTGATCAAATCGGCATTTCTGAAGCTCTCTGTCAGGAAAGCCTGTGTTCCTATATCCTTCAATTCGTGCCAACCTGTCCTGCTTCTTTTTCTCTTCTTCCTTCCTGTCATTTTCAGCAATTAAGCATGAACACATTACAGGAACATATACCCCGACCGCCGACATCCATTTTCTTCGCGGCTCATTGCATTTTTGACAGTAAATCATATTGCCTTTGATATATTCAGTATTCTCATCGCAATTTTCTAACATCCTCTGGATTGCTTCTTCTGTTGGCTGTTCATTTTTAATAATATCTTGCATACTTTTCATAGTTGTAGTCCTTTCTTTTGCTTCTATTTGAAACTATTTTCCGTAAAACATAGCCATGAATTCTTCTTCAGACCCGTAACCGTTCTGGTCGTATTTCTTTTCTGGCTGTTTCTCATGCTTTGGCTTGAAACTGTCGTTTCTTTCCCATGTACGCACACACGCTTTCCAATCCTTGATGTGATTCTTGCCTAGCATCCAACCTCTAGCACTGTAATAATCAATAAAATGTTGTGCATCAATGTTATTCCCTCGTTCATCACAATATGCCTGCACATCCTCAACGGTAGGAATAACGAATTTTTTTCTCTTTGTTTTATCTGATTTTACACCGTTTTCAGATTGTGGCGCGTTGTTGTCCCCTATATTATTTTTATTAATTTTATTATTACTGTTATTTATTAATTTTCTATTATTATTTTTTGCTTCCACTTTCTCACCATCCAGTTTTCCAATTTCTTTACAACTAGAAGGTGAAATATTAACAATCTGCTTTGCCAATTCCTCAACATCAATTTTGAAAAATCTTTTCGCAGGTATTCCTTTCACTACAGATTTCACAATTCCAATCTTATCAAGCACTTTCAATGCTTCTGACTGCTGATATTTGCTAAGCCCTGTTCTTTCATTAATGTTATCAATTGTTGAATAAAACATGCCGTCCTCAAGCTTTCCGCTTTGATCAAAATAATTGTACTCGCTTGCAAGTTCGCACAGCATCAATGCTACATTTATGCCATATTTTTTGAGCAAGTCTCTGTTTATTACGATGTAATTGTCACTAGCAAGTAATGATAAAATATTCATGTTTTTATTTCCTTTCTTTTCTGCTTTACAATTTGTCATGTGTTTGCCTTTCTTATGATTGTTCTTCAACGTACTTCCAATGATAACCACCAGCCGCTTTTGATTTGCCACGCAAAGCATTGCTAATGGCTTTCATCGATATGCCAGTAGATTTTTCCGCTTCTGTTATTGATTCATATACATATCCAGTATCTAAACAAATTATTTTTTTACAACCATAAGTACATTTTTTATGTCTTTTATATTTCATTCCTGTATGTGTTTCTTTAGTCTTTTGACCTATTTTTCTCTTTGTTTCTTCACTTAACTTTTTACCCTTACGTGCTTCACTAAGTTTTTTTCGTGTTTCTTCGCTTGGGTTTGTTGCTTTTTTTCTCAATTTTTCTCGTGTTTCTTTGCTTGGATGAACTCCTAAAGAACCATATTCACCGCCTATACTATTGTTGTATCCTTTATCAGGATTGGTGCTGTCATATAGATGGATAAAAGACTTTTCCACAGCCCCAGCCTGTGCCGAACTCAAAGATGCCTGACAGATAATCTCGTGCTTGATATTCTCCCAACCATACTTCAGAATTGCACGATAGAAATGCTCATTCTTTTTATACCCATGGCCGTTCTGCCAACGCTTCTTAGGATTCTGCTTAGTAATCCCGATATATACTTTGTTGCTTGGCGTGATATGTCTATAAACCGTATACTTTTTATCTTCAATCATGTAGTTTGCCTTTCTAACGAAAAAACTGCACAACTTTTATAGTTTGCCCCCTATAAAGTCATACAGTTCTCGTGTCTATTCAATTTTTACCCTGCTCAGCAGGGGCAACCACTGAACAGACAATATAGTTTATCACTACTCTTTAATTTTATCATCATAATGCGATTAAGCCAATACATTTTGCCGACTTTCGTTTCTATTGGTCAAAAGAAAAATTTATTCCCCCCTTTAAGTTGGAATAACCTTTACATTAAATTTTATTTTAGGTGTAGCATTTACTAGTACCAAACAGTTTGATACTTCCGTAATTCCTTCTTTTTTTAGGAAGGTGTTATTTATGTCTCATTTTAAACATTTGGTTCTTGAGGACCGTATTACTATTCAGTCTGATTTACATGATGGCTTGTCTTTCAAAAAGATTGCTTCTCATATAAATCATGATTGCACTACAGTTTCTAGTGAAATTCGCAATCATCTTGCAATTGTTGATGATATGTGGCCTACAAATCGTAAGCACAATCGCTGTATCCATTATGGTGACTGTAAGAAACGCCATGTTTGTAACTTTTGCCAGTCTATAAAAAACAATCTGTGTAAATACTGTGATCAGGTGACTTGCTCTAAATGTTGCCCTGACTACAAGGAAAAAGTGTGCGATAGACTTTCGAAAGCTCCTTATGTATGTAATGGTTGTGATTCAACACGTAGATGTCCTCTTCAAAAAAAGTTCTATGATGCCAAGGAAGCACAGCTTGATTATGAACGTACTCTTAGCGATTCTCGTTCAGGGGTAATGATTACTGATGATGAGCTTTCTGAACTAGATAACCTAATCAGTCCTTTAATCAAAAAAGGGCAGTCTATTTATCACATTACCATTAATAATTCTGATCAAATCAACTGGTCCTGTAAAACTCTTTATACGTACATCAATAAAGGATTGTTGCAGGCCAAATCAATTGATATGCCTAGAGCTGTTCGTAGAAAGCCTAAAAAGAATAAATCTATTAATCATAAAGTAGATTCAAAATGTAGGCAAGGTCGTAATTTCGATGATTATCACGCATATATGGAAGAACACCCTGATTCTATAGTTTGTCAGATTGACACAGTTGAAGGTACAAAAGGTGGAAAATGCATTCTTACTTTGTGCTTCGTAACGC
>ERZ779649.2076-NODE-2076-length-9925-cov-1.794732_pt1 | contig 9925 bp, 13 predicted proteins | sample MGYA00511882_ERZ779649 | MGnify/ENA primary metagenome ERZ779649 (study PRJEB29588, sample SAMEA2157793) | human gut metagenome | biome: human gut; feature: human-associated habitat; material: faeces | place: Denmark | collected 2008/2010 ... | reverse complement strand
GGTTACATCAACCAACCTCTTAACAATCCAATTTTCCCTGTAGAGATTGGTTATGGTATTATAGTCCTGCGTAAAGTTGGTTTTGGTGTATTCAGTATACTCCAACAGATTCGGAGTTCCGTACCCAAGACGAGCCAATGGATTACTGAATGCGTCTTGGGTACGGATTTCAGGAGGAACACTTGCCCCCGGCTTATCTCTTGCCATTGAAACATTATTGCGTTTTTTCTTGGACATATCGCATAAATCCTTTCTTATCCGAGCCTATATTTACGATAGATAACGCTTGCAACAGATTGTATTAATGCTTCGCAAGCGGTTGAATTGCCCTTTTTCGGTTTTTCCTCTCCCCGTTCAAGAGCAGCTTCATCCCATATATAACCTTTAATGTCGGCTATGAGCTTTTCACACCGATTGCTTATCATCAATTTTTCAATTGAGAACATAGTATCGACCTTTGATATGCCTTTACGGACATCTTCATCGGTAGACTTAACTCTGTACCCTTTGTTTCTCAGCAGATTCTTAAAAGACTCTGCCTTCTCGTCAATAGTAACATAGACGATATTATCGGACGTTCCTGCAAACTCCTTAAAATCTGCAAGGGCTTCACTTTCCGAAATCACATCTGTACTGTAGTATTCGTTCTCAACCCTTGCAACCTCACCGTCGTCTACAATTTCCAAAAAGACCATAGGGGCAGCCGAACTGTAGCCAACGGCAATATACCTCCTGTACTTGTTGGAATTGAACTTGTCCGGGATATCATCGCAATAAACGTTGCCAATCTCGTTGAAAGAGGAGAAAATGAGCTTATCTAATTCGGTAATCTTAACAAGCTCTGCAAATGCCGTACTTGTTGCGTCCACCATATCCTTATATTTGCTTTCCGGAAAGCTTTCTAATTGAGAAATATACATCTCGTTCCAGTCCCCAAAAACAATATCAATATTCCCGGCTTGCCATTGTGCCGCAACCGGTTCGGCTCTTGTTTCTTTGCTTCCTGTTTCCTGAATTGTCTTTGCACTAAACCCAGCGAGCAAACGCATAAAACCTTGTGCCTGGTCTTTTCCCGCCTGCCCTGGGTCTTGTGGCAATCTTATTTTAACATTGCCATATTTAGCATTGTCAACCATCGCGGTATGCTTTATCGTTGCTCTAACTTCCGCTGCCGATTGCCTTACGTTGATTACATCAATTACAACAAACTTCCCGTTAGCTCTACGCCCCATTAGAACGCCTGCTGTATATGCCGGCTCGCCGCCTTCCGCTTCGGAGGTAGCGGCTAAATCCCAGCCGCGAACAAAAGCAACTATATCGTTTGGAACAACAGCAACAATTTCTTCAAGATACTTTCTGCTGAAATAAAGACCAGAAGCTGCTTTTATCTTCCAGTTCCCGTATAACAGTCTTTCTCTCTCTACTGTTGGAAGAGCTTTAAGGTTAGCCAAATACGAGGGGTCTTGCTTCATCAGCAACTTATTATCTTGTAGAGTGCTGCTAACAAATGCAACGGATTTAGGCTCTCCGCGTTCTTCTTCGGTAACGAGGTTGAATTCTTCCCAAAGTTCGCTTTTGGCGTCAGCCCAATAAACAACTTCATCTCTGCGAATAAACCAACGGACTTTCCCGCAGCGTTCCTCAATAGGATAACCGGTTTCCTGGTCTATCCACCATTCGATAAACTTGGCAACCCAACTGTCGGCATCAGGGTTGCAGGTCGCCCTCACATACGGCTTAACTCCACAAAGGGAGCGATTACGAGAGAGCATATAGAAAAACATCTTTTCTGAGAAATGAGTCAACTCATCGAACATGATTAGGGGAATTTGAGAGCCTTGCCAATACTGCAACTCTTTTTCCATACCTAAATGAGCGAACGTCACTTTGGCTCCAGACGGGAAAGTCCACATCAATTTAGGAGAGCGTGTAGATTTCGCTCCGTAATTCGGATAAATAGTACTGCTTACATCCCATAATCCGCCTGCATTTAGTATTTGTGGTCTTTGCTGCCGAAAAATAACAGCTTCAAAGCCTGGATTATCAATATGATATCCAGGCTCTAACAAGAGAGCGTAACTTTTTCCTCCACCTGCCGCACCACCGTAAATGCAGATATCCGCAGAATGTTTAAGAAACATCTCTTGTTTGCCAGGCTGCGGCTTGAATACAATTGGTTTCACATTCTATTCAAGTCCCTCCTTTTTGGGCAAATAAAAAACGGCATTCGGCTTTACCTCAATAGGCTCGCCGTCCTTTCCACTGATTTCTGTTTTTTGAGCAAACTTTCTGTCGTTGAAGAACTCTCCTCCATAAATCTTCAAGGCATATATAGTAGCTGTTGTATCCCCATTTTTCACCAACTCCATAAGTTTGGATTGGCACATTGAAACAACGCTCTCTCTACCATTTTTTATAGCTGACTTTACTGACGTATATTTATTCTGGAGCCTGCAAAGCTGACGCTCTGATAGACCGAAATGTGCGGCTATTTCAGCCAAAGTTTTGCCCTGCATGGACAATGATTGTATAATAGCAAGATTGGTTTCGGAATCTCCGTTTAGACACCATTCCTGGAATTTATCCATTTTCGCCATCTCTTTTTTTCACCTCTTGCATTATTGCAGAGACTAAACCCTCATGCTTATTGTGCTTAAAGCCTCCCGGATATTCAATATTGAACTCCTCGCTAATGGAACTTTCAACCTTATCATAAGCAAGTCGCTTAGGTCTTTTAGCGATACAGTAGATATAGCCTGCGGTTACATCGACAACATCTACTTGCTCAAAATATCTTTCGAGTAAAGATTTGTAACTATCGGTAGAGTGAAATTTCTGCTTATATACTAAGCCTTCCTTTACAGAAACGCTATATCCCTCATCGTCAAGATAATATATACCTGAAGATTTTCTACCATGACACTTTTTAAGGTCCTCGCCAACCTCAACAGCTCGAATGTTTCGTGTACATGTTACTAGGACTCCGTTTTGTTTCAGCAGAGAATTACATGTTGTCAATACAATATCCTCGAACGTATCGCTTTCAACACTGTTAATAACCGCTTCCAAAACGCATACATCAAATAGACCATTGCTTTTGATGTCTTTCTCTAAGGTGAGAATATGGGAAATAATAGCCCTAATGTTTATGCTATGACCGGATACAAACGCAGGCTCATAACCGCATATTTTATATCCCTTGGATTTAAGCTCGTTGACATAAGCGAATCTTCCTGCTCCCACATCAACAACTCTGGTGTTCTTGGTGATTGATGGAATTATATACTCGGTATATAAAATTGAGGTGTTCTTTTTCCTGCCGGAAACGGAGTTTCTTTTGGGCTGAGCTTGAAACTGATGATAAGTCTTAATAGGCAACTTATCAAAACAGTATCTTCCGTATTCATTGGATATATATTTTAAGAACAATTCCCTTTTATCATTTGGAATGCAAAATGCCAAGACTCCATATCCCATGCTATAAGCAGCCATAGCGTACTCGCTGTTAAGGAGCAGTTTCCCGTCCTCATCGCAAACAACGCTACCCCATTCTCCGTATTGACTCAACAGTTTTGAGATTCCTACCAGCTTTTGGACTTTTTCAGCCCTTTCTTCGAGATGTATGTTCTCTCTTTCAATATACTGATAATCTCCAACTTTAAAGCCGGAAACCGTAATTACGCAATCAGAAGTTTCAATGCTGTTATGAACCAAGTTAAAAATCAGTTCATCCTCCAGGCTAGGAGATTTAACATAAACACAGGGGACAGTCTCATATCCTATTGCTTCCGCAGCCTTTTTTCTCTGGTGTCCAGCAATAATAACATTGTTTTCAGAGTTTACAATAAGTGGTTTTACTATTCCAAACAGTCTTAGGCTCTCCTGCAATAAAGCGAACGACTCATCCGTTATCTCTCTAGGGTTATATTGCGAGCAAGCAATATTGGTTATTGGAACACTTTTATTAAACCTTATCAAGATTTTCACCTGCCTATTAAATATTGAACAAATGTTTTCTTCGGATAAATCTTATCCATATATTCAATATACGCTTTGTTGAGCATTTCGAGCTCTACTTTTGAGATATAGAATCTTATTTTCCCCACCTCAAAAAATGAGGCTGTTGAATTATACAATGATGCAGTTTTTTCTTCCGGAGGAATTGCTCCGTCAACACCATTGCCAATGCTCTCAGCGTGGCTTTCACTATTAGGTGTTTGCACGCTATCTATTTTTGAAGATTTGCTACCGCCACTGCAAATAGCTGAATCATTATCACAGTCGCCAGATAAATCGTCCTTGTCCTGCCGATAAGAGTCTCCTTGTACGAAATTGAAACTTTCAACCTGGATTTCATCCATTTTGCAGTCTAGGTCTGTAACCTCTGTATCAAGGTCAAACTGTTCCAGAAGCAAGTAGTTTTCTACTACCTCTAGGTCAATGAGCTTCAGCTCGCTTTCGAGCTTTGTAAAATCCCAGGAGGCATACTCACTTGTCCTGTTGTCAACGAGTCTGAAATAATTTATTTGTTCCGGGCTCAAATGCTCAACTCTTATACAAGGGACACTCTTTATTCCTACAAGCTCACAGGCTCTCTTTCTTGTATGCCCACAAACAATGACATAATTTATATCTATAATTATAGGGAACAGAAAACCAAGCCTTTTTATACTTGCTGCGACTTTTTCAACAGCTAACTCATTGTTGCGAGGATTGTTCTCGTATTCTCTCAAGCGGTTTACAGGAACATATTCAATTCTCAGCATTTTTCCCCTCCAATAGATAACCGATGAATCCTAAATAAGTAGAATTCTTGTCAACGTAGTCATTGAACATATTCTCAAACTCTTTGTATTCATCTTCCGTAATCGGGATTTTTACTTTGCCAAAAACCATTTCCAAATTTTCCATTCTCTGGTTCAAATCTCTATACGTTTTCCCCATGCTGAAAAATGTCATATCGGTTTTGGGCAGACTGTCTAACTCTGATTGGAGTTTCGTAACGTCCCAAGTAGAATACTCGTTGGATTTATTATCAATGATTCTTGCGAGCCGAGCGTCCTCCTCATTAAGATCGAGAATAATGCAAGGCACTTCCACAATTCCGAGGGTTTTTGCCGCTTTAAGTCTGGTGTGTCCGGAAATGATAACATTGTCAGCCGTAATAGCTATCGGATTTATAAACTCAAAATTTTCAATACTTTCAACTACTTTGGGAACAGCAGCTTCATTGTTTCGAGGATTTTCCTTATACTCGATCAATTCATCTACTTTCTTATAAACTATCTCCATCGTTTCCTCCATAGAAAAAGCCTTACAGAAAAACCGTAAGGCTTCAAGATTTTAAAGTGGCATTCCGTCCTTAATATAGTTCGCAAAAATCCAGTTTCTGCAAGTCCTCTGGCGATTGGTAAATACACCTTCCGGATTTGGTCGGTATTTTTCAAAGTCAATTCGCTTAGCATCTGTTATTGTCAGTTTGATTTCGTCATTATCGACATTAACAGTATCTCCAGGTGACGGATTAAAGGCAACGTGTGTATTTTTGCTGTAATTAAAGTGCTTTGAAAGACCACAAAGATAATACGCGAGAGGTTGAAACAAACTTATGCTCGGGTAAATCTCAATGTCGATAACAGTAGGAGCATTTCTGCTTTTAGCATAAACTCGCTTATCGTTCGTCCCCAAGAAACATTTCATACAGCATTGAGAAATATCGACTCCTTCGATTTCCCTCAACCAGAAGAATTCGCATTCTTTCTTCAATTCAAGGTGCATAAACATGATGAATCTCCTTTCAGTGGAGCATAAGACAATCAGAGGTTCTGCACACAACTCTAATTATATTATAACTCCTAGTTATTGGTTTGTGAATAATTTGGTTAGGTCATTTTATGTCACAATGCTTCAATTAACATCATGAAAAAATCCCCTATATATATTATAACATATTCGGGTGAGTATGTCAAGCTTTTTAAAGCATTATGCGTCCATTTTGTAAAGCCCTATAGATTCGGCTTTATTACACACCGCCAAAAACATTCGCTGTGATGATGAGACAGACATTCTGAGTTCTCCCGCAATCTCTTTCCAACTTAAAGCTTCATCACATCGCATTTTCAGAAGTTTTGATTCTGCTGCTCCGAGCTTACTTACAAAGAGGTCAAATTTTGCTCGCTCTTTCAGCAATTGAGTAGCATATTCTTCCAGGCTTACTATGTCGATAATAGTTGCTTCGAGCTTTTGAGGATTCGAATTCGATTTTGGTGAATCTCCGAATGAGGGGCTTATGTAAGTAGCAGAAATTCTAAGTTTGTTTAATCTCTCTCCGATTTCAGCAATCTTCTTATGAGCGTAAAACATTTCTTTGAAAAATTTCTCTCCACACAGATTTTCTACATTTGAAGTATTCATATCGCACCTTGCCTTTCCCACTCTTTCATCATTGCTGCAATTTGCTCCGGCGGAAGCGGGATAATGCCTACAGACTCAGCGTCCGCTTTCACTCGGTCAATAAGCCGTGCCATCTGCTTGGTGTCGTACACGCTCGAACCATGATACGCAAATACAAGCTTATATCCCGGTATCTTGCTATCGTCTATCACGTCACAGAACCAGCCAATGCCGTGCGACTCCCATATCCGCGAGAACTCCTCTACGGCTATCGCTTTTATAGGGAGGGGAGTGTACTCTCCCCCCTCGCGTATGTTCCTGCGGTATACTTCCTCTTTGGTACAGCCCACCACTTCCGCAATCTCAGTACATAACGCCCACATATAGGCGTTCGCTTCCAAGCTACGTTTCTTCCGCCGCCGTGTGATTTCAAACTCACCGGGCTTGAACGGGTCGTTTTTCAGCGCGAACCGCAGAGCGTCGGTATGGGTTGTTTTCAAAATAAGCTCGTCGCCGCTTATCTTAAAGCCTTTTATGTTCAAGCTATCACCGCTTTCTGAAAATCTGGTCTTGCTCATTCCAGCCGGGATAATGAGACTTTAAGTAATCTGCAAGGAAGTCGCGCATATCATTTCTTCCTGCTCCGTCGAAGCTCCTATGGCAGTCAACGCAAAGGCTTATGAGGTTTTGCGGCACTCCCTTACCTCCTTGTGATCTGCTTATAAAATGAGCAAGCTCAATTGGCTTGTCCGTTCTTCCGCAATAAACACACCTGCGTTCGTCCCGTCTGTGAACCTCGTGTCTGCTCTGGGTGCTTATGTCGGTATTCTTTCTACGTTCGGTCACAGTCTGTTACCTCCACATAGCGCCATGACTGCGGCGGTCTTTCAAGTGGTTTTGTTCTACATTTAGTACACCAGTCTGGTTCGCTCCCTGCATGGCATATATAACTGCCTTTTATCCACCCGTTATGAGCCGTTTTATATTCGGGCTGACCTATAATTTCACGATGTATGCAAGATAAAACAGCAGCGTTGTCGACAATGTTAAACTCGTTCAGTTTCCTCGGCTTATCGTAGATTACCAGTTCTGAGATGTGCCAGCCGTGAGCGCAATGACCGCCGGTATATTTCCAAAGTTCTTCTCTTGATAAACAGCATTGCTTATCAATGTAAATTCCCGTGCTTTTGTCAAATGGAGCTATGCTGTCGCAGTCCACGTCTATTATCCTGTCGCAGACAAATTCTCCAATGACTTTCTGCTCGTAAGGATTTGAATACTTCGAATATGTTGTAATGAATACCGGTTTCCCGTGGTAAATCTCGCCGTAATTTTCATCGCCATCTTTCATTACATATATCAATCGGTCTTTGCTCTTAGACTGATATATGTAACACTTAAAAGGAGTTTCAATCTTCGGAATGGTCTTGCGCACCTCGACCGTTTTCTTACCGTTCGCGATAAGAGCACACCATTTCGGCTGCACGCTAAGCAGCACTGCTTTTTTATTCATCGCGGTTCACCTCTTTTTGTTTCCCTTGTGCTTCTGCTTCCTGCTCCGGCTCTTCTTAGCCACAAACCTCTTGCGTTCCTCGCTGCGTTCAATCCGGCGCATTGTCTCAGCGATTTCGGTGTATGCGTCTATGAATGCACTAATCACTTTTGCTCACCTCCAGCAGTTCCGGGTTGTAGTTCCGGGTTGTCGTAGATGTTGCCGATTACCTCACATCTGCTTGCAATATGGCTGATTTCAGCGTTCCAACCATCAAATTTGCCCCTAAACTGCGCGTAGTCGCTATCGAAGACCACGATATATTCAACACCGAGGTCGTCAATGACATCTCCCTCAAATATCTTTGTTCCGAGCTTATCTTCCAGCCCGGTAAACTGACCGACGGTCGAAAAGTCAACATGATACGCTTCACTGTTGATTATACCATTCGTAAGGCTGTCAAATTTTCCTGTCATGATATAGTGTGTATCAGGTATGCAAACGTAGAAGCCCTTGACCCACTCGCCGTTGTCCGTCCGCTTCCCTCTGTAGAGTATCTCACGCGTCATATCACTTTACCTCCGTGTTTATACGACCGTGTCTTGTTGCTTCTCTTTTCAGCCCAGTTCCTCGGGTGCTTGCAGCCTAACATACCGTCAGCGTGCTCTATCCCGTATTTGCCCTCGCTTTCCAGGCACACATCGTCCTCGGCGATAGGGCACAACGGGCAACAGTCACATCTCATTATTACTTGTTCCTCCTCTCATAGTCTGCTATGTAGCCGATAACGCGCAAAGCACAAGGGATAGCAAGCGAATTTCCAAGCATGCGGTATCTCGCTCCATCGCTGTCAAGACCATTGTACCAACGTATGAGCTTCTTCTTGTCCGGCTCTTTTCCAGTTGACTTTCCTCTGACCGCTTTATCAAGCATAAACGCCGCCTTGTACAACTCGTAATCTTCGTCGCTCATATCCGATTTTTTCGGCAATACAGTCCAATCGTCGGGATAGCCCTGCAAACGTTCACATTCCCGTGGTGTAAGCCTGCGGACTGCCCATTTCAAAGTAAGATACAGCTTATACATCACAGCTCCGTAAAAATTTAGGGAAATACCTCCATTTTCCTTGGCTTGTAATGTTGGAAACAATTCTTTGTTTTCCTTGAAGTTTCGGCAGTCTAATCCGTAAACGACAGCTTGCTGGTCATGCATACAATCCAGCGCATATGTCAGTTCGTGGAGACCGGTCTGGTTAGATTGCCCGTTTCCTATGGCATATACAACATCTGCATTCTTGGTAGTCGTTAATGTGGGAGATTGCTCCTCCCTCAGTTCCACACCCGCCGCTGTTATACTATTTTGCCCGTGAAAGCCTGCCGACTGGACTACAAGCGTTGTGTAATCAGTGACACGACTGTTGTGGTCGCCCGTTATCGTCGGGCTTGTTCTTCCGTCACCGTTCCCTCTTGCATCATAAAGCATGGTGTTTTCTTTTATCACACTCGGTGCGCATTCTTCTTGATAGCCTATTCCTCTGGCTTTTGCTGAATTTCTGTCCAAAAATCCGCTTGCTCCTGTAACGCGTTTTCCAACAGTGGCGGAAGAGGTTTGCGCCTGTTCCTTGCACGGCGTAAGATACCGTTGCACGCTGTCGCGCTCAAAAAGTATTTCAGCGGAACTATCACTTCCAAAACTTCCGATAAGGTAGATACGCTTTCGGCGCTGGGGGACTCCCCAATATTGAGCATCAAGGAGTCGCCAGGCTGCGCAAACTCCCCCCCCTCGAACCACTCCTGCTTTTGCCCATTTTCCAGATTGAGGTACTGGAATTTTGGTCTTTGTGATTTTTTCAAGCACCGTTTGAAAATCTCTGCCACCACGGGAGTTGAAAGCTCCCTCGACGTTCTCCCAAACAATGTAAGTTGGATAGCGTCCATTCGTTGCCTCCCTCATCTCATAAACAATTCTTATCGCGTCAATAAACAGCCCGCTCCGCGTGGTTTCGTCGCTGCCGTTATCAACGTGCTTCAAGCCTTTTCT
>ERZ779649.2075-NODE-2075-length-9925-cov-2.420567_pt1 | contig 9925 bp, 8 predicted proteins | sample MGYA00511882_ERZ779649 | MGnify/ENA primary metagenome ERZ779649 (study PRJEB29588, sample SAMEA2157793) | human gut metagenome | biome: human gut; feature: human-associated habitat; material: faeces | place: Denmark | collected 2008/2010 ... | reverse complement strand
ATATACATTGTCATTCTGCTCACCTGCTTTTATATTTTACTATATCAATTTTACAAAGTCTGTCTTTTTTTATTGTAGAAAAAAAGAAATAATCGAATATTTTCGATTATTTCTTTTCTTTTATTTTATAGTATGTCATTTTACATATTTTTATTTCTATTTTTTCTTAAAAATGATGGAATGTCTAAATCATTTTGTGATGAACTTACATCAGAGCTTGATGGGATTGAGTTTATTTTCTTTTCCCATGTTTTTGAAACTATGTTGTCTACTCCTATGCTTGATATATCATTTTCATTTTTTTCAAATCCAGTTGCTATAACTGTTATTTGGATTTCATCTTGCATGCTTGGGTCTGTAACTGTACCAAATATAATATTAGCTTCTGGGTCTACACTGCGTTGAACTAATTCAGCAGCTGTATTTACTTCATGTAATCCTAAATCTTCTCCACCAGTAATATTAATTATTACTCCTTTAGCTCCTTCTATAGATGTTTCTAGTAATGGACTTTGGATTGCTTCTTTAGCAGCATCTTCTGCTCTATTTTCTCCTGAAGCTCTACCAACTCCCATATGAGCCATTCCTTGATTTAACATTATTGTTTTTACGTCAGCAAAGTCTAGGTTTACAAGACCAGGAACAGCAATTAAGTCTGAAATACCTTGAACACCTTGTCTTAATATTTCATCTGCCATTCTGAATGCTTCTACTATAGATGTTTTTCTATCTATAATTTGTAATAATTTATCGTTTGGTATTACAACTAATGTATCTACTTTAGTCTTTAAACTTTCAATTCCTCTATCAGCTTGTGATAATCTCTTTTTACCTTCAAATGTAAATGGTTTTGTAACAACACCAATTGTTAATATTCCCATTTCTTTTGCTATTCCTGCAACTATAGGTGCTGCACCAGTTCCTGTTCCACCACCCATTCCGGCAGTAACAAATACCATATCTGCTCCTCTTAAAGCTTCTGATATTTCAGATTTGCTTTCTTCTGCAGATTGAGCACCAATATCTGGATTAGCTCCTGCGCCTAATCCTCTTGTTATCTTTTCTCCTATTTGAATTTTAGTTCCTGCTTTAGACATTTGAAGAGCTTGTCTATCTGTGTTAACTGCTATAAACTCAACTCCTCTAATTCCACAATCAACCATTCTGTTTACTGCATTATTTCCAGCTCCACCTACACCAATTACTTTAATAGTAGCTGTTCCATCTAACATTTTTTCGTTTTCGTCAAAGTCCATCATACAGTTTTTCCTCCCAATCTATTTTTATTTTTTATTTATTAACATTTTTATTAAGAATAGAAAAATTCTTTGATTCTTTCTAATAAAGTTTTAAAGAATCCTTCTTCTGATTTTGTATCTATACTACTTGATACTGTTTTAGTAAATGGTCTTGATGCTATATATCTAACCAATGCATATGCCACTCTAAATGTTGGCTTTACTGTGCTTATTAATCTTCCTGTAGCTATTTTAACTGGTATATTTAAATTGATTTTTCCTGCTACATCACATTTATTTATATTAGTAATGCCTTGACCAGTTAAAACCACATTGTTTATTCTTGATTTTATACCTTGATTAGTTATATCTTTGTTAACTAAAGAAAAAATCTCTTCAATTCTCGCTTCTATTATTTCAATTAGTTCAGAGCTTTTAATTGTTTTGTTTCTATTTTCACCTTTAAAAGTATTTAATAAAATATCATTGTCATTATCGATAAAAGATTTTAAAGCTAATCCGTATTGTTTCTTTAGTTTGTCTGCTTCTTCTTCTGAAATATTTAATACTAATGCAATATCATTTGTAATACTATTTCCACCAAGTGGAATTGTATTAGTATATAAATACGAAGAACCTTCGAATACACCTATATCTGTATTCCCAGCACCCATATCTAGTATCATAACATTATCATGTAATTCATTGTTATCTAAAATTAAATTTCTTTGTGCTAATGTTGTTGGTACTAAACCATCTACATCTATTCCAGCTTTTTTAAATATAGATGATATTTGTCTTACATATTCTTTATCTGCTAATATAATTTGAGCTTTTAAAGTAAAACTTGAGCTCAAACTTCCTACTGGATCTTCTGTAGTCTTTCCAGTATCTAAAATAAATTTATCTGGGACTATATCTATTGAGACTTTTCCTTCTGGAATATCTATATCTTTAACTTGCATAATTGCTGTTTGTACATCTCTTAATGATATTCCTGAATATTTATCTCTTGCTTCTTTTGTTATACTATTTTGTACTATTGTTGTATATTTACCAGGAATAGTAACATATGCAGAGTTTACTCTTAATCCTGATTCATCTTCTATTTTGTCTAATACTTTTACTAAACTATTTGAAACTTCTTCTTCATTAATAATTTTTGTTTTCTTAATACCTGTGCATTTATAGGAACTACTGCAAATAATTTCTATTTGATTAAAATTATTTACTTCTCCCACAACTGCTGCAATTCTTGAAGTTCCAATATCTATTCCAACGATTATATCTCCTATTGCCAAGTTAGGTCTCCTCCAATTTACTTATCTCTTAACTAGTGATAGAATATTATATTTTAAATAAAATGTCAATAGCCGTTGTTATATTTTTGTAACCTTTTTGTAACAATGATGTAATAAAATACTTGTTATAAATTTTGACATTTTTCGCCATAAAATGATAATTAATAAAAGGACTAATGTCCTTTTATTAATATTCTATTTATTTTTCAGTTCTCCTTCTTATATTTGTGCGTTTTTTCATATTTTATGCTTTTTTAATTGATTTTTCTTTTTGTTTTTTCTCCATCCAATTAGTCCATTTTTCAATATAGTATCTACGTATTATAGCTAAATCTATAAATATTCTACCTACAAATACTATAATGGCTGCAAGAGAAATATCGACATTTAATTTATTTCCTAAATATGTTAATAAAACAGCTGTTATACTATTTATAAAAAATCCTGAAACAAAAACTTTCATATCGAAATTCTTTTGTACTACAGATTTTATACCTCCAAAAACTGAGTCTAGTGCTGCCATTATTCCAATAGCTAAATATCCAGAAACAGAATATGGTATTAATGGTGAATTAAGTCCTAAAATTGCACCTATTATACATCCAACTAAGATCGCTATTAAAACCAATTTAATTCCTCCTCTTTTAATCTATAGTAATTCCCTCATCTATCTCGAAATCACCATTATATTTTAAAATCTTAATATTGTTATCTTCTGTAATTGATATATTTTTCCCATTTGATGTCATATCATCAGAAAAACCACCTTTAGCAGTAATACCACTTTCTAAGTATTTCTGATTTCCAATTACTTGTATGGTATAAGGTGAAGATAATCTTGTACCATTAACCACTATGTAAGAATCTACATCAGCAAACTCTGTTAAATTAGTTACCCTTTGTCCATTAACAGATATTGCTTCTGCCTCTGCAGTTTTTAGTTCATTCATTAAATTTATTAAATCTTCTGCAATTATGTTAGAGGTACCATCTGATAAATTTATAATAATTCCTGCTCCCTCTACATCAGTCTTTCCTAAATACAAATCTGCTTGTTGCAATTCCTTATCTAATAACTCAGATGCGGCCTGAGTATCATCAATCTTATTTTTATATTCTTCTAAATTTGTTTTAGCTTGTTCTAACTGATTTGCAGTGTCTTCATATTTACTTTGCCAAGAATCTAATTCTTCTCTTAACTCACTTTCTCTTTTCGTAGTTAAAGAAGTGATATCTGTTTGATTTACAACTTTAAATTGCATAAACATTATATATACTAGAATAAAACACATTATTCCTATAATTACTGTCATTGTAATTTTGCCCTTTTTAATTTCTTTCAAGATTATTTTCACCTCCTATTCTGCTTCTTTTGCATATTTATAATTAATAACACCATTATATTTTTCTACTGTAACATTGCTTTGTTTTTTTACGGTAATATCTATACCATAATCTTCTCTTAACCAATCTATGTATCCTCCAGGTCTTTCTAATGTATCAAAACTACCTCCAACTGCTTTTATAACAAAAGGCGTCCCTACAATTTCACCATTTACCCTTGTAATGTTACCTGCACAATTAATTGAAGTAGTAGGAATTATTCGTTGATCATTTATTGATATTGCAATCGCACCCGCATTTTTTAATTCATTTACAATTTTTAATAAATCAATTTCATGGACTAAATAATTACTTATATCATCTCCGGCAGTTACAGAAGAAACACTTGCGTTTTTATTATCATCTAAAGTTACAATTATGCCTTCACCTGTAACATCGTTTAAGCCCAATATCGCATTATCTTTTTTTAGTTCTTCTTGCTTTTCGGAAGCACTACTATCATTATCTGTTACTTTTGTTCTATATTTCTCTAATTCCTTATTCACTTTTTCTAGTTCAGCAAATGCATTATCATATTTTTCTTTGCTTTTTAGAACTTGATCTCTTAAGTCATTATTTGCATAGTCTGGATTTGAAATACTAATATTGCTTTGTACAGTTCTAATTTGAACTACTATTCCAGACGTTAATAAAATACATAATATTCCTATTACTATACTTATACTTAAATTCTTTTTGTTATATTTGATTTTCAAAATAACCCTCCTTTACACATTTTCTCTAAAGTATGGCATCTTATTTGAATCGTTAATAAATATTTGTCCGTTTTTACCCTCTTCTCTAGTTAATATTTCTTTTAATGTTAGAATCTTATCATTTATATTTGTCTCATCACCCAAATAAGCTACTTTACCTTTAGAAGGTAATTCAACTTTGTAATCGCTATCATTTGAAATATCTATGTATGTAATTATATCATAAATTTCATTACTTTTTGCTGCCCTTAAAAATTTTTCTACAGTTAATAACTTATTGCAATCTTCATCTACTAATTTGTTTCCTACTTGTATATTCTCCTGGACTGTTGAATAGCCTCGAATTATAGGTAGATTTGCATTTTCGTTTGATATTTCTAATATATTTCCGTTCCCATCTATATAAACAAAAGCATTTCCATATTCTAATTGATATTTCGTCTCTCTTTCTGTTACAATAATTTCTACAGTATTAGGAATTTTTCTTTTCACTTCTACTGTATCTATATACGCATTTTCTTTTACATTTTCTTCAATTTGTCTAGAGGAAAATCTAAATATATTTTCGTTCATATTTATTTTTGATAAACTTTCTATTTCTTCTGTATTGATTTTACTGTTTCCTTGTACATTTATCTTTTTAATATTAAATACTGGTGAAATAAACAAAAATAGTAATATTCCTATAATTATTGCAAAAAGAAGTAATATTTTCAATATAATTTTTAATATTCTAAATCTTTTTTCTCTTTTTTGTCTTCTTTTTCTTTCTTCTTCATATGGAATACGTTTTACAGGCCTATTTTTCTTAGCTTGTCCCTTTTGTACTGGTCGAACTTTGCTAGGCTCTTTATCGGTTACATCAAACTTATTTTGTGGTCTAACATCTTGTTTCTTAACTTTCTTTTTTGACTGATTTTTTCTACTACTCTTTCCATTTTTAGGTGGTAATACAGTAACTCCTATAACTATCTCGTTATCTATATTGAACATATCATCATTCATAGGTTCAGGATTTACCTTTTTTAGTTTCTTTTTAGGGTGCTTCTTTTTATTTTGCACCCTTTTATTTTTATTGTCTTTACTTAAATAATAAAAATCTAATTCATTATTTTTTTTCTTTTTCAATTATTTCACCTTCTCCTACGTATATATTTGCCCCTAGCCTTCGTAACTTTTCATCTATATTTTCATATCCACGCAAAATATATCCTATATTAGATATAACAGTCTTTCCTTTCGCATTTAATGCCGCTAATACTAATGATGCTCCTCCTCTTAAATCTGTTGCTTCTACTTTTGCAGCATTATACCTTTTTATTCCTTTTATTATAGCTGTTCTTCCTTCTATTGTTACTCTAGTTCCCATTCTTTTTAATTCAGACAAATACTTGTATCTATTTTCGAATATATTTTCTACTATAATGGACGTTCCTTTAGCTACTCCTAAACAACTTGCTATTATTGGCTGCATATCTGTTGGGAATCCAGGATATGGCATTGTTTTTAAATTGCATGATTTTAATCTATTATTTGCTATTAAATTAATTTCTTTTTCTTTTAAATTAATTTCACATCCCATTTCCTCTAACTTATATACAATTGGGATAATATGTTCTATTCTAACGTTTTTAATAGTTATATTCCCATTTGTAATGGCGGCTGCACATAATAAAGTTCCTATCTCTATTCTATCTGGCATTATTTCATACTCTATATTTGCTTCTAACTTTTCTACTCCAACAATTTTTATATCTTTTGTCCCTGCTCCAGAAACACATCCTCCAAGTTTATTTATATAATTTTGTAAGTCCACTATCTCTGGTTCCATAGCAGCGTTTTTTATATATACTATTTTATTTGAAAGCACTGCTGCCAATATTATATTTTCTGTTGCTCCTACACTTGGAAAATCTAACGTAATCGTGCCAGTTTCCATGTTACTAGAATCACAAAATATTTCTCCATTTTCTTCTTTTATAGTTATACCTAAATCTTTAAAAGCCTTTAAGTGTAAATCGATTGGTCTAGCACCTATATCACACCCACCTGGATATGAAAATGTTGCTTTCTTTACTCTACTTAGTATTGATCCGGCCAAGATTACAGAAGATCTCATTTGCCTCATTAATTCATCAGGAATTTCATAATTATCTATACTGCTAGAATCTATTATAATTTTATTTTTTTCTTGGTTTATTTTACATCCCAATAATCTCATAATATCAAACATAATCTTGGTATCATGAATATCTGGTACATTTTTTAAAACAGTAGTTCCTTTATTTAAAATAGTTGCAGCTAATATTGGTAGTGAAGAGTTTTTAGACCCTGAAGATTTTATTTCTCCTTCTACTTTTTCTCCACCATTTACTATGTAACTTTGCATAAGCCTATACCACCTTTCATAACGCTTTTGCTATATATTATGTTTTCTAGTTACAAAAGGTGTATATTGTAGCTTTTTCTTGTAATATAACGAAAAATAATTTATTCGCAAGCTTTAGCTATTTCTTTACCAAAATCTATACATTCTTTTATATTATCTTCTGTTGGCGTCCACATACATCTTAATCCATCATTTATAAGTGTAAAACCAGCTTTTTTTAATTCTTCATTTAACAATTTTACTGCTTCACCGCTCCAACCATAGCTTCCAAATGCTGCAGCTTTTTTAGTTTTTAATTTTAGTCCTTTAATCATTTCCATTATTCCTGCTATAGAATATAAATATCCATTGTTTACAGTTGGTGAACCAACAACTATTTCTTTAGATTTAAATACTTCTGCTACGATTTCAGTTTTATCTGATTTTGCAGTATTTATTATTTTTACTTCTATTTCTTTATTAGCTTCCTTTATTCCTTTAGCAATTGCTTCTGCCATTTTTCTAGTATCATTCCACATAGTATCATATAATATAGTTATTTGATTTTCTGAATAGTTATCTGCCCATTTATAATATCTATTTATTATATCTGATGGATTTTCTCTCCAAATAAGTCCATGGCTTGGGCATATCATATTAATTGGTATATTCATTTTTAAAATTTCATTTATTTTATTTTTTACCATCATACTAAATGGTGCAACAATATTTGCATAATATTTTATTGCTTCACTATATAAAACACATGGATTTATTTCATCTGCATATAAATATTCTGATGCAATATGTTGTCCAAAAGCATCATTACTAAATAATATATTTTCTTTATCCATATAAGTAAACATTGTATCTGGCCAATGAAGCATTGGAGCTTCTATAAATGTTAGTGTATGTTTTCCTATATTTAATGTATCTCCTGTTTTTACAGTTACAAAATTCCAATCTTCATGGTATTGTCCTTTTATTGATTTAACACCATTTGCTGTACAATAAATTGGAGTATTTGGTATTTCTTTCATAAGTTTTGGCAAACTTCCACTATGATCCACTTCTCCATGATTTGCAATTATATAATCTATTTTATTTAAATCGATTTCTTTCTTTAAATTTTCTACAAATTCTTCGTCAAATGGTTTCCACGCTGTATCTATTAAAACAACTTTTTCATCTTCGATTAAATAACTATTATATGATGAACCATTTATTGTGTTATATTCATCTCCATGAAATTTTTTAAGTTCCCAATCTGTTTTTCCAACCCATTTTACATATTCGTTAATTACTTTTGACATATTAATCCTCCTTATATATCATTTTTTTAATATTAGCTATTTCCTTTTTCGTTTGTAAATATCCATATTTATAGCATTTATTAGATTGTTTAAAATCAAACGGATTTACATCTTGTGTATCGATTTCTATTACATAATCTGCTTTTTTTACTTCTTCTCCTTCAATCTTTGAAAACATTATATCTATTGCTTTGTTTAAAGTAGATCTTAAGCCGATTGTTCTTGATGTCTTATTTAATTTAAATCTTACAGCAATAACTTTATCTGCACCTATTTTTTTAACTTCTTCAACAGGTATATTATCCAGTATTCCGCCATCTACAAATTTATGTTTATTATAAATACATGGTGCAAAAATAGCTGGATATGACGAGCTTGCTCTTACTGCTATTGATATATCTGCTTTATTCAAATATTTGTCATTTATTTTTCCCATGTTAGTAAACACGTATTTCTCTGAGTCTCTTAAATCAACCGCTGGAATTACAATAGGAATTTTTAAGTCTTGTAATTTTTTAATATTCTTATATTTACCTGCCTCTTCTATTGCAAAGGCAATATTTTCTCCAGAATATAAACCTCCTGCTTGTATACTTAACAATTTTTTCCCTCTCGAATCTGTATACATTGCACTGTTTTTAAATATTAACTTTGAAAAGTAATTAAATAATTTTAGCATTTCTTTTGGAGTATATTCCATCGCGTAAAGAGCTGCCACAATACTTCCTATACTCGTACCACCAACGATATCTACTTTTATGTTTTCTTCTTGCAAGGCCTGTATTACTCCTATATGTGCAGCTCCCTTTATTCCTCCACCAGACATAGCTAATCCTAATTTCATTTAATCACCATCCTTACATTTTAATAACTAATTTATCAAATTTAGATTTTATATATTTTTCTAATTTCATTGTAAATTCATCAGATTCTATTTCTTTCTTAGCAACCATATCTAAACCTTTTTCCCAACTTGCTGTTAATTTTGGATTTAACATATCTGGCATAGAGTAATTTACTATATCATAAATTGCTTCACCCTTATTAGTAGGAGTTATTATTTGTGTTTTTGAATTTATTGCAATATATTTTATCTTTTCCAACTTTTTTATAATTTCTGCTCTTGTTGCACTTGTCCCTATTCCTGCACCTTTTATTTGTTCCCTTAATTCTTCATCTTCAATTAATTTTCCTGCATTTTCCATAGCAAGTATTATTGACCCAGAATTATATCTTGAAGGTGGTGAAGTTTCTGCATCTTTTGTTTCAAAATTTTGCACATTGATTTTTGAATTTTTCTTTAAGGTTGTCAAAATTGAGATGTTATTATCTTCTGAATTCTTGGCTTTAGTTGGTTTTAATATTTCTAAATACCCTTCTTTGGTACAAACTTTACCATTTGCAAAAAATGACTCTTTATCTATATCTATAGTTACCGAAACTTTGCTATATTCTGCAGCCGGATAAAATATTGCTAAAAATCTTTTTACGATTAATTCATAAATATCTTTTTGTAATTTTGGTAATTTATCATAATTATCATACCCTTGCCCAGTTGGAATTATCGCATAATGATCTGTTATTTTACTATCATTTACATATTTTG
>ERZ779649.2067-NODE-2067-length-9960-cov-2.428773_pt1 | contig 9960 bp, 8 predicted proteins | sample MGYA00511882_ERZ779649 | MGnify/ENA primary metagenome ERZ779649 (study PRJEB29588, sample SAMEA2157793) | human gut metagenome | biome: human gut; feature: human-associated habitat; material: faeces | place: Denmark | collected 2008/2010 ... | reverse complement strand
ATAAGATGGGCATGCAGAGCCTCGATGAACGGACCGCCGTAGAAGGTATGCCTGTGGGCTATATGCAGTTCATCGAATGCGCACGCGAAATTGACAAGAAAAATATCAAGCTGATCGTCTTCGACGAGCCGACGGCTGTTTTGACCGAGGTCGAAGCGAAGCGACTGCTGGAAGCCATTTCCGGTATCGCAGCTGCAGGCGTCGGCATTATTTTCATCAGCCACAAGCTCGACGAGGTCATCTCCATTTCCGATCGTATCGTTGTTATGCGCGACGGAGAGTTGGTTTCTACGCTTGACAAGAAGGATACGAACCCAGTGGAACTAGCCGAACTGATGGTTGGCCGTGGCATTGATGCCAGTGCAATGGCAAAGCCGCGGGACTTTTCCGGGGCAAAGACCGTTTTGTCGATTAGAAATCTCACGGTTCTGATGCCAGGCGAACTGGTCAAGGGGATTGACCTGGACGTCAAGGAGGGTGAAATTCTCGGCATTGCGGGCTTGGCAGGACACGGCAAAATCGGCGTGGCCAACGGCATTATGGGGCTTTATGAATCCAGCGGCGAGGTTACCTACAAGGGGAAGCCGTTGAACATCCATTCTACCTACGATGTGATGAAAAAGCGCATCAATTTTGTTTCCGAGGACCGCAAAAATGTCGGACTCATCCTTGGCAATTCCATTGAGCAGAACATTATCACGCCCGCGCTGCGTGTTCACAAGAAATATCTCAAGCATTATGGCTTATTCACCCAGCTCGACCGCAAGGCCATGCGTGAGCAGGCCGAACGGATGATTGAGGAGCTGCGGATCAAATGTACCTCGCCCAAACAGCGCGTCGGCGCGCTTTCGGGCGGCAATCAGCAGAAGGTTTGCATCGCCGAAGCGTTGACGCTCGAACCGGAGTTCCTGTTTATATCTGAGCCGACGCGCGGCATCGACATCGGTGCGAAGACACTGATTCTGGACTACCTGAAAAAACTAAACCGAGAACAGGGCATGACAATTGTCGTCACCTCGAGTGAACTCAAGGAGCTGCGTTCCATCTGTGATCGGATCGTCATCATTGCCAACGGAAAAATCATGGGCGTGCTGGCACCGAACGCGAGCGACGCGGAGTATGGCCTGATGATGTCTGGTATTCAACCTGCGCAGAAGGCATAAGGGGGAGCATATGAACAAAAACAAATTGCGTACGCTGTATGATAACATTGGTTTGCCGCGTATTATCATTTTTCTGTTCCTAATCATCCTATGCATCTGTATGCCAATTTTGAAGCTGCAGACGACCTCACTTCTGGCGCAGGCGGTAACCAGAATTTTTATGAATATGGTACTGGTACTGGCCATGGTTCCATCCATCGAATGTGGTATCGGCATGAACTACGGTCTGCCACTCGGTGTTTTGTGCGGCCTGTTCGGCGGCATGATCAGCATGGAGCTCGGTCTGAGCGGCGCGGCCTGCTTCTTTTTGGCGATGGCGCTCGGCATTCTGCTTGCCTGCGGCGTCGGCTACGGCTATGCGCAGCTGTTAAACCGCGTGGCGGGTCAGGAGAGCATGATTACCACCTATGTCGGCTTCTCGTCGGTCTCTTTGATGTGCATGGTGTGGATGCTGCTGCCGGTGAAGAACGAGGCCATCCGCTTCCCGATGGGCAGCGGCCTGCGCAACACGGTCGCGCTGGATAAATTCTTCTACCATATCCTGAACGATTTTCTGAATATCAAAGTTTCCGAAAGCGCGAGCATTCCCGGCGGGCTGATTCTGTTTGTACTCCTTCTGTGTACGCTGGTTGCCATTTTCCAGCGTTCACACATGGGCGTTATCATGAAGACCGCTGGCAGTAATCCCCGTTACGCGCGGGCCATTGGTATCAACGTCAATAAAATGCGTTGTGTTGGCATGATGCTCTCCAGCGCACTGGCAGCTATCGGCATTCAGGTCTATGCACAGAGCTACGGCTTTATGGAGTACTATGAAGCTCCATTGAAGCTGGCATTTACCGCAGCTGCGGCGGTACTCATCGGTGGCGCGTCCAACAAGAAAGCCTCAGTCGCAAACGTGCTGATCGGTACGATTTTGTTTCAGGGTCTTCTAACCATCGCGCTGCCGGTTGCAAACAAGATTCTCCCCGACAGCAGCTTGTCCGAAATTGTACGAATTGTCATCAGTAACGGCATCATTCTGTATGCGCTGACGAAAGCGGGTGAAAAGAATGGGTAAAAAATCCAAAGACTTCCTAGCAAAAAATATTGTTTCGATTCTATTTGCCGTTATGTGTGTCGGTGCATTCTTCGCCTCCAAGGTCAGCTTCAGCTATTTCCTGCAGGAGCTCATTACGAGAATCGTCCGAAACAGTGTGCTCGTTCTGGCGCTGATTATCCCAGTGATCACGGGCCTTGGCATGAACTTCAGTATTGTCCTCGGCGCGATGGCGGCTCAAGCGGGCCTGATTCTCATTACGCATTGGCATATTGACGGCGTTGTGGGCATTGTGCTTGCTATTGTCATTATGACACCAATTGCGGCGTTGCTCGGCTGGCTGATGGGTCAGCTCTTCAACCGCACGAAGGGCCAAGAGATGATTACCGGCATGATAGCTGGCTATTTTGCAAATGGCATCTACCAGCTCATTTTCATTGTACTGCTCGGAAGCATCATTCCCTTTAAGGATGCAACGATGATGCTCTCGAGCGGCGTCGGTCTCAACAGCACGGTTGTGCTGCGGGATCCCTTGGCGCTTGATAAGCTCTTTACCATCCGCTGCGATTTGTTCATCCTGTTTGTAGCGGCAATTGTGGTGATCCTTGCGGTGATTCGTTGTGTGCAAAGCCTGATCGTGGGAAGAAAGGATTCTTGCAGGGCAATGACGAAGATGCAGTACCGTGTGCAGTTTGTCTATGTAATTGTGGCGGCAGCTGCGGCGGCGTTTTGCCAGATGAACGCTTCGCTTCTGAAAATCACGCGTTCATTCTTCATTCCGGCGAGCACTGTCATTGTGATTGTCGTTGTGACATTCTTCACACAGTTCGTTACGAAAACGAAGCTTGGTCAAAATTTCCGTGCTGTTGGTCAGGATATGCGTGTGGCGACCGCCGCGGGCATCAATGTCAACAAAACCAGAATCATCGCGATCATGCTTTCAACGGTTCTGGCGGGGCTCGGTCAGATCATTTCGCTTCAGAATATCGGTAGCTTTGCGACCTATTCTGCGCACGACACCGTTGCGACCTACGCAATTGCGGCGCTTTTGGTTGGCGGCGCAACTGTGAAGCAAGCGAAGGTGCACAACGTATTTCTCGGTCTGTTGCTGTTCCACGCGCTATTTATCGTGGCCCCGCAGGCAGGCAACCAGATTTTCGGAAACCCTGTCTACGGAGAATACTTCCGCGTTTTCGTTTCCTACGGCGTCATTGCGATGGCTTTGATTCTCAACGCCGTACAGACCAGAAAGCTCCGCCAGCAGAGGCTGCGCGAGTCGACAAGAATCTGAGAGGTACTGCATGGAATACGTCATTCAGGGCAGAAGCCCCCGAAAGCTCTATGACTTCTTTGAGCAGATTTCTGCTATTCCACGAGGCAGCAGGAATGAAAAGGGAATCAGCGAGTATCTGCTTGCCTTTGCCGCTGAACGCGGTTTGCGTGTCTGGCGGGATGATATATATAATGTCATCATCTGGAAAGATGGGCAGAATGGTGGCGAATGCCAAAAACCGGTGCTGCTTGAGTGCCACACAGACATTGTGTGCGCCAAAACACCAGATTCCACGCATGATTTTCTGCATGACCCCATCCGCTTGATCCAGGAAGGCAATATCCTGCATGCCGACCGGACGACGCTCGGGGCCGACAACGGCTGTGGCGTGGCAACAATCTTATACATACTAGACAGCAAAGACTTTCCGCATCCACCACTGGAGTGCTATTTTGCCTCACAGGAAGAAATTGGCCTTATCGGCGCATCAAATATTGATGTCTCAAAGTTCAAGGCCCGGCGTGCTATTGGGCTGGACGCCGGAACGGACGGCGTTTTGTGCGAGGGCGCATCCAGCAAGTATACCTATGAGCTGTGCCATGCGGCGCAGTGGGAGGAAAATCACAATCAGTCCTGGAAGCTTACCGTAAGCGGACTGATGGGCGGTCATGCGGCACTTTGGATGCCGATGGACCGGCAGAATGCCGCGCGTCTGGCGGGTATGGCGCTGAACACGATTCGGATGCATACTGATCTTCGCTTGTGCCGGATGGAAGGAAGCGACAAGGGCATCATGCAACTGTTTCAGGCAAACTTTGTCACGATGCTTTCGGAGAAAGACCTTTACCGGGAGGTCAACGAGATCGAAATGCACCTTCAGCATGAGTTCCGGGATGTGGAGCCAGAGCTGCGACTGCATCTGGAAAAGGCGGACGATCGAAAGACGCTCAAAAAAGAGTGCTCCGATCAGCTGATCGATCTTCTTTTGTATCTTCCCTATGGCGTATACAGCCGCAATCCGGACGCGCCAAAGTTGGTTGGCTCGTATGCGAACCTTACGAAGGTGCATCTGGAAAACGGCGCGGACGAGGCAGAACTGGAGTGCGTCTTTTCCGTGGAGCTACCGGAAAAGGAGCGGAGCTTATACGCGAATCTGAAGCGCTGCCTGCAAATTTTCGGCGGCCGTGTGTCCAGCCATAGTGTGTCCGAAGGCTGGACACCCAGTGAAGTCTCGCCCATCCGCGAGAAAATGGTGGAAGCGTTTGTGCAACTCTACGGCAGAAAGCCCTTCATCAAGGTGAGCCATGGTGGCAACGACTGTGTGAAGCTGGTTCAGAGGATTCCGAATCTCGACGCGGTTACCTGCGCGGCAGACTGCATCAACCATCACACACCGCGGGAGTATCTCCCGATGGATACCTTTGAACGTATGCTGGCGCTGGTGGTTCGGACCTTGCAACTTCTGGCTGAGGAGGAAGATGTATGACCTCTGCAATATATCAGGAACTTTCCGAACGCGCGGCGGTCATCTATGAAAAGGTCGTCATGTGGCGTCGAGACTTCCACCGCTACCCCGAGCTTGCGGGACACGAGGAGCGGACATCCGGTCTTGTTGCGGAGCATCTGCGCGCGCTGGGGCTGGAGGTCGCGGAGCACGTCGGCGGCTTCGGCGTAGTGGGACTTCTGCGCGGTGAAGCTGGAAACGGTCCGGTCATCGGCTTCCGCGCGGATATGGACGCGCTACCCCTACAGGAGCAGACGGGTTTTCCCTATGCATCCAAGATTCCGGGCGTCATGCACGCGTGCGGTCACGACGCGCATACGGCGATGCTCATGGGAACGGCTGAGGTGCTCAGCGCGATGCGCACGCAGCTGCGCGGCACGGTGAAGTTTATCTTCCAGCCCGCAGAAGAAGGCGGGGGCGGCGCGAAGGCGATGATAAAAGACGGTGTGCTGGAAAATCCGCATGTCGATATTCTTCTCGGTATGCATCTGCTGTTTAATCCAGCCGGAACCTTGGCTTTTAAAAGAGGCTACGCGCTCACAGCGTCCGATTCCTTTACCTTGACGATTACCGGCAAGGGCGGTCACGGCGCAAAGCCGCACGAGACGAACGATGTTGTGCTCACTGCCTGCAAGGCAGTTGAAAATCTCCATCAGATTGTCAGTCGTAAAATCAATCCCCAGCGCATGGCGATTTTGTCCGTCGGCAGTATCCAGAGCGGCACGGCCTCAAACGTTCTGCCGGAGACGGCGACGATCCGCGGCACAGTCCGTACGCTGGAAACCGATGTGCAGGAACAGATGATTGCGGGCGTGCGTGCTGCGGCGCAGAGTGCCTGCGATTTTACGGGCGCAGAATTCAATCTGGATTACCGGATTATGGAGCCTGCCGTACACAATGACGACGCGGTAATGGCACATATTACGGATGTGTTCCGGCAGATGCTGGGAGAGGATAGTGTCATCGAGCTCACTGAGCCCCGCTGCGGCTCAGAGGATTTCAGCAATTATCAGCGTCCCGGCGTACAGACCGGCTATTTCTGGCTGGGCGGCGCATACCCTGGCGAGGCACATCCGAGCACCAACCACCAGCCCCGCTACAACTGGGATGAGAGAACTATGCGGACGGGCGTGCAGGCAGCCTGCGCAGCAGTTTGTTCGTATTTGATTGCAGATTGAAAGAAAGGCGATTGTAATGCTTACAGATTATTCTTTGAAGATGCCGAAGGAAGTTTATGGCGGCGAGCATGCGCTGGAGAAGCTGAAGGACGTCATGTCGGTCAATGACGTGAAAAAGGTAGCCGTCTTCACAGATCACGGCATCCGTGGTACAGGTCTTTTGGAACTTCCGATGCAGATGCTCACGCAGGCGGGTGTGGAAACGGTGATTCTGGACGATCTTCCCGCGGAGCCGACCTATTCCCAGGTGCAGGTCTTGGTCGATGCATTCCGCGCCGAGAAGGCAGATATCATCGTCGCCGTCGGCGGCGGCAGCGTCATGGATGCGGCAAAGCTTGCCTCCATTCTCTCGACCGACCGCTACAGCGTGCATGACCTGCTGGATGAGCCGACGCTCGGCAGAAAATTTGTCAAGACCGTCATGATTCCCACGACTGCCGGCACCGGCTCCGAAGCGACGCCGAACGCGATTGTCGCCGTTCCGGAAAAGGAGCTTAAAATCGGCATTGTCAACGAAGAAATGATTGCGGATTATGTCATTTTGGACGTGCGGATGGTCGCAAAGCTCCCGCGGAAAATTGCGGCAGCAACCGGCGTCGACGCACTGGCGCACGCGATTGAGTGCTGGACGAGCAATAAGGCAAACCCCTTCAGTGATCTTTTTGCAATGCACGCGCTCGATTTGCTGCTCAATAACCTCCTGCCTGCCTGCAATGAGCAGGATATGCAGGCCAGGCAGAACGTGCAGCTGGCAAGCTTCCTTGCGGGCGTCGCTATCACGGCTTCCGGCACCACCGCGGTGCATGCGCTGAGCTATCCGCTCGGTGGCAAATATCATATTGCCCATGGCGTATCAAACGCAATTCTGCTCGCGCCGGTCATGCGCTTTAATGAGCCTGCTTGCCGCGCGCTTCTGGCTCAGGCGTACGACACCTGCGTCCACGGCGAAAAGACGTGTGAAACGCAGGCGGAAAAGAGCAGCTATATCATTGCCTGGCTGGAGAAAATCGTAAAAGATCTCGACATTCCGACCAGCCTTTCGGTCTTCTCTGTTCCAGCGGAGGATTTGGAGAGTCTGGTGGAAGCGGGACTGAGCGTCAAACGCCTACTGAACAACAATATGCGCGAAGTAACGGCAGACGATGCAAGAGAAATCTACCGTTCAATCCTGTAATACGGAGGTTATAATATGAAATATACAGATATTCGTGGAATCATTGTTCCGATTTTGACCCCGATGGATGAAAACGAGCAAATCAATCTGCCAGTTCTGCGTGAACAGATCGAGCGAATGATTGTGGGCGGTGTCAACGGCATTTTCCCGCTTGGCACCAACGGCGAGGCATATATTCTCAGCGAAAAGGAAAAGCTGGAGGTTCTGGAAACCGCCATCGATCAAGTGGCTGGGCGCGTTCCGGTCTACGCCGGTACAGGCTGCATCTCCACGGCCGAGACCATCCGCCTAAGCAAGGCTGCACAGAAAATGGGTGCCGACGTGCTTTCAATCATCACACCGAGTTTTGCCGCAGCCTCGCAGCATGAATTATACGAGCACTACACCGCGATTGCGCGTCAGGTAGATATCCCGATTGTGCTTTACAACATCCCTGCTCGCACGGGCAACAAGCTCCTGCCGGAAACGGTACAGAAACTGGCAAAGGATGTTGATGTGATTCTCGGTGCAAAGGACTCCAGCGGCGATTTTGAAAATCTCTCAGCATATATCCGTCTCACACAGGAACTCGACAAGGACTTCCATGTACTCTCCGGCAATGACGCTTTGATTCTCCCGGCGCTCAAGATTGGCGGCTTTGGTGGTATCGCGGGCTGCGCTAACGTCTATCCGAAAACACTCTGCGCAATCTACACAAATTTCATCAAGGGTGATTTAGAAGCTGCACAGCAGGCGCAGGACGCCATTGCAAGTTTCCGTTCCGTTTTCCGTTACGGAAACCCAAACACCATCATCAAAAAGGCGGTGAGCCTTGATTATCCGGTCGGGGACTGCAGACGTCCGTTTAATTATATCAGCGACGAAGGTATGCAAGCGCTCAAGACAGTCATGCAGGAAAATAGAGATAGGGGGCTTTTTTGAGATGGCAAATGTGCATGTCAAACGTCCGATTATTGGCATCTCCATGGGAGACCCCTTCGGAAATGGCCCAGAAATAACAGTCAGCGCACTCAGCGACGCCTCGGTTTACACACGCTGCCGTCCCTTGGTGGTAGGAGATTACACAAGCCTGTCCTACGCCTGCCGCGTGGCGGAAAAGCTCGGAAGAACCGCACCGGTGCTTCACCGCATCGAGTCGGTGGAAGACGCGTTTTTTACCCCTGGCACAATTGATGTGCTGGACCTCGGTCTCATGCCGGAAGACGCAATTCCCAATTCTCTGAACGAGGAAACGCCGAAGCCCTTCGGCGTGGGCGCAAGCAAACTCGGCGGCGAGGCTGCATTCCAGTATGTCAAGACGGTTATCGAGCTTGCCATGCAGCGCGAAATCGACGCAACGGTGACCAACGCCATCAGCAAAGAGGCCATCAACATGGCGGGTCATCACTATTCCGGCCATACGGAAATTTATGCCCACTACACCAATACGAGCAAATATACCATGATGCTCGCGCACGACGCGCTGCGCGTGGTGCATGTTTCCACGCATGTTTCTCTGCGTGAGGCATGCGACCGCGTCAAAACGCCGCGCGTGCTCGACTGCATCCGCATCGCAAATAACGCCTGCAAGGCCCTCGGCATAGAAACACCGAAGATTGCCGTCGCGGGACTCAACCCGCACTGCGGCGAAAATGGTATGTTCGGAGACGAGGAAATCAATGAAATTCAGCCCGCCATCGATCTGGCGCTGGCCGAGGGTATCTGTATTCCGGAAAAGGCGCCGACGTCGCCGGACAGCGTCTTTTCCAAGGCACTCGGCGGCTGGTTCGACATCGTAGTTGCCATGTATCACGACCAAGGTCATATTCCTCTAAAGGTTAAGGGCTTTGTCTATGACCGGGATGCCGACCGCTGGCAGGCGGCCGCGGGCGTCAATGTGACGCTCGGCCTTCCGATCATCCGCGCCAGCGTCGACCACGGCACCGGCTTCGGCCACGCAGGGAACGGCTGCGCGAACGCACTGAGCCTGAATAACGCAATGGACTATGCCATTCGCCTAGCAAACAATCGAAAAGAGGAAGTAGTATGAAAGTTGTGATGACGCAGGCAGTCTGCCCCGAGGGCATGCGGCTGCTGGATGGTCTGGCGGAGGTTTACGTTGCGGACAACCCGGATCCCAACAACTATCTTTCGCAGATGCAGGACGCGGACGCGTTGATTGTCCGCATTGCAAAGTGTGATGCCAATGTGATTCTAAATAGTCCGAAGCTCAAGGTCATTGGCAGGACCGGCGTCGGTTACGACTCCGTGGATGTCGCCGAGGCGACCCGGCGCGGCATACCCGTCGTGATTACCCCCGGCTCCAACAACCGCAGTGTCGCAGAACACGCGGTCGCGATGATGTTCAGCCTTTCCAAGAATCTCTACGAGGCGCAGCAGGAGATGTGCCGCGGCAACTGGGAAATCCGCGGCGCGAAAAAGGCGTTCGAGCTCGAAGGAAAAACGGTCGGCGTCATCGGTCTTGGCGCAATCGGCCGGGAGACCGCGAAAATCTGCCGAGGCTGCGGGCGACTGATGAAAAACGGAAGGAGATGGCACTGATGGAAGTATTAGAAATAAGAGGCACACGGGACGCCATGTTCACGATGCGCCTGAACATGGCGAACTGCTTCCCCTGCTCTGTCACCTG
>ERZ779649.2051-NODE-2051-length-10038-cov-3.324051_pt1 | contig 10038 bp, 10 predicted proteins | sample MGYA00511882_ERZ779649 | MGnify/ENA primary metagenome ERZ779649 (study PRJEB29588, sample SAMEA2157793) | human gut metagenome | biome: human gut; feature: human-associated habitat; material: faeces | place: Denmark | collected 2008/2010 ... | reverse complement strand
TTCCATTCTTTATAGTTAATAAATTCATAATTTTATAAATGCATCGCTGTTGACGACTTGTTCTTGATTTGATTTACCACCAACTATTATTTCAATCTTTGCGTATTGTTTTTCTGTAACCAATAGAATTCGTATTTGTCCTTTTTGAGGAACGTTTCTTTGTAAAATACTCACATGTTTTACTGCTGCTTCACGATTTGCAAATATTTTACAATACACTGAATATTGCATCATCATATATCCATTTTTAATTAGATATTTTCTGAATGTTGCATAAATTCTTCTATCTTCTTTGGATACTACGGGTAAATCAAAAAATAATATTAATCGCATAAAATCATAAATCATATATTACTGGTAATGGATACAAAATAGAATCGGCTTCACCATCTAAATAGTTAAATATAGAATCTAGATAAAAACTAATTGCATTTGCTATAGTTTGTTTTCTTCCATCGATCATAATTTTCTTGTTTGTCAATTGTATTAAAGCTTCTCTATGAGATTGTTTAAAAATAATATCATCCATCATATTGTTATAAACATAATGATCCACTATTGGTCTAAAGACTTCTATAATATCATCACTTAAGTTAAACATATTTTGTTTACCCTTATGAAAAATTCCTATATTGGCGATATACCCCTTGGCTACAATAATCGATGTTATTAAAGATCTAAATATAGCATAACCATAATTTAATCCAGCATTTATCACATCTTCTTCAAAGCGAATAAAATCATGACCAAAAAGTTCTCTAAAATACATTTTTGCAGCCAAGCCTTCTCTGTTCGTTTTATCTCCAGAAACAACACTATCTACAAATTCATACAACTTCTTTTCCACTTCAAAATCTTTATTATTGACCTTCAATATTTCTATTTGATTTAAAATCTTCATTTTGACAATCATAGCATGTAAATCATCTTTACGTTTTGAATCCCAGCAAATTTGTTTTGAAATATTCCCACTACTTGAAAAATGTCCATTCATCGGTAATATATAGCTTTTCGGCAAATGATCCACTCCACAAATGATGGTACACACATTATTATCTGTTAATTTATTAATTAAAGGCACACTCAAATTAGACTGATAATTATCAATCACTAGAATTTGAATATCTGAAACCGGAATCAATAAAGTGTCATTTTTAATTTCCACTTTCAAATTATCTAAATACAGTCTCAAATACTCGCATTTCTCAATATATATAACTCTATAACCCATAAAAAGAGTAAAAGAAAAGGCTCCGAAGAGCCGAATCCGGGATAAACCCTTGTTTTGTTAGGTCATAAAAATTTTTGCTAGAATATAACCACTTCCAGTATACTCTATTTAAATTCCAATTTCAACTTATTATCCTTCACTTCGTATAGATTTCCTAATACATCCGTAGCATACTTTTGCACACCATATAAATTAGCAACTCCAACCATAATTTGTTTCTTACAATAAGTATATAATGGATTAACTTCAATTTTTCCTGTTGTATCATTATTCGTTGCTGTAAACTTTAACATTTCAGTAGTTATTCCATCATGATAGCATGTCACTCCATCTACATTTTCAGTAGATGAATCATAGTAATAAGGTTGTCCTTCTTTTCTTTTTATACCCATCAATTCATCCCTATGCATTGAGAACAAGAATTTATCTGTATCTTTTATCTTTTTATTAGCCTTTTCCTGCTTATACCATTGTTCATCAATTACATACATTCCTTTTGCTTTATGATATGAAACATTTGTATATCGAACAGTAACAAATCTAAATTTACCATCTTCGCATTGATAGAAATCTGTTCTATATGGTTTGATTTGTTTCAAAATAACTTTTTTATTATTTGTTTGATAGTTTGAAGAAATATCTAAATGATTGCCTAGTTTTTCACTCTCATATTTCATCGAAATAATTTCAGGCCCATTTCCCTTCTTAGAATATTTACGTACAGCACCATTTTCTTCCTTATATTTTGTCAAAGGATTTTCTCCAACTAAAGTAATAATTTCTTCACCTTTTTTCTTAGATGCTTTATACATTTTTGAATCTGATTTAAATTGTTCATAATGATATTTCACAATGTCTCTAATTAAATCAAATGTCTGTGGATCATGCTTTGCCATTAAATATTTTTCATCTTCCCCATTTAATATATCTTGAACTAGGCGAATACATTTCTTATCTTTTGGATCATAAATATTAGGTATTTTTTCAATCAAGTAATCCGTTCCATCTACATTCCTTGTACTATAGATAGTTTCATCTGCAATCTGTCGATTTGGCTTTGTATTTACTTTATGAGAAATTTTAATTGGATTAAAGCACATATTTCCTTTATCTATTACATGATTGTAATAATTACTACTTTCCTCAAACAATGTCTTCAAATTCACAATATATTGAATATATCTTTCATCATAGAATACCTTATCATCAGGAATTGTAATAATTTCTCCCGTTTCTTCATTATATAAATCATTAAAATCATGTTCTTGTTTTGCAAGGTATCCATTTAATAGATTCATTTTCTTTACAGAAGCCACAATCAATGCATCTATTGCATGATGCAAATAGTTTTCATCACGATCTTTTTCTAAATGAATTTTCTTTCTAAACAAATCTGTTACTCGACCATTGATAGTATGAACTTTTGTATCAATCTCATTATCTTTAAAATAGTCTGATAGCGTATTTAAAACAACACGACAAGCATAACTTGTATCCACTAGATTTCGATTGATAAACTTTTTAGCTACTTCTTCTTTCGTAATATTTTCTTCATTTAATAAATTTAATTTCTTTTTGTATGGAATATCTTTATTCGAAAGAACATATGTCTTAAATTCTGAATAACTACATCCCATTCCATTAAATTTATTAGCTGCATATGCCATAAAAGGAGTCAAATTACCTTTCACCTGATTTTCTGAATGTAATGCCAAAACTTTATTATTCTGAGAATCATCTAATGATATAGAGATTGGAATAATATGATCAATTTCTGTATACTTTGGATCTTTAATGACTCGATTTAAATCTAATGGTTCTAAAGTGTATGCACTCTTGCCTCCTTGTTGCAAATATAAACTAATTTTCATTCTTGTTTTTCCATTAATTTTTGTTGGATCATACCCCTTTTCATTCAAAAATTTATCCATTTCTTTAGATCCATTCTCTCGATTTTTTTGGTAGTTACTAATTCTCTTTTTCTTTTCATCTGAATTCTTATCACGAGTCATCTCAACAACAATGGAATCGAATTCTCCATATTTCTTTCTCAATGCATTTACAACTTTAAAAGTTTCATTCTGCGCTCTTTTTGCTACTGGAGATAAAATAGCTTCTGGATCTGATTCAATGTTCTTTTTTCCTTTATGAGAAACACGATTCTTGTCAAACAACTTCAATTCATGTAACAGCTGCATTTGATTCATTTCAGATTCAAACAATTCTTTATTTAACAAATTCAATGTGATGTTAGCATATAAATAGGACTAGTCAAAAAGAGAAAATTTACACCAGTGGTACAATAGAAAGAGGATGATTTACAGACGAAGGAAGGCAAAAGAAAATGTCAAATAAAAAGAAACAGTTTGATCAAGAATTTAAACAAAATGCAGTCAATTATTGTTTAACACATCCAGAACTAAGTCGTAAAGAATGTGCGAAAAATTTAGGTATTGGAGATAGTACTTTATATAGATGGAAGCAGGAAGCTAAAGCCAATAACAACCAGGCAACATTTAAAGGTTCAGGGAATCTAACAGAGGCCGAGCTTGAAAACAGGCGTTTAAAACGTGAATTAAAGGATACGCAAGATGCTCTTGAAATCCTAAAAAAAGCCATCAGCATTCTGGGAGAATAACACAAGTTCTGTACTGTCTTGTCTCTGAAGAGTCTAAAGTCGACAAAGATTTTTCAGTGACTGGAGTGCTAAGTAAGCTACATTTGTCAAAATCAGGATATTACAATTATCTGCATCGAAAACCTAGCAAGCAATCTATATCAAAGAAAAATAGAATTCAAACAATTCAAGCTATATATGACGATAATCATCAAATTTATGGTGCACCAAAGATAGCAAAAGAGATGCAAAAACAAGGTGAAAAAATATCGGAAAGAACAGTAGGCGTATATATGCGAGAAATGGGTATCAAAGCCTGTTACATTAAGCCATATGTAAAAACAACCTTTGATAGTGATTTTTCAACAAAGCTGCATAACATATTAAAAAGAGACTTTTCACCAAGCAAGCCAAATGAGGCATGGTGTACAGATATAACGTATATATTTACCTTGGAAGGATTTGTATACCTTACAAGTGTAATGGATTTATATTCAAGAAAAATAATTGCATGGACGCTATCAAAGACACTGGAAGTAGAAGAAGTGTTGAAATGTATAGAAATGGCTAGAAAGCGCAGAAAAACAGCAGATCCTGTAATTATTCATTCAGATAGAGGAGTACATTATACAAGCAAACTTTATAAAAAATTAACCGAAGGATTGATACTAAGTTATTCAAAGAAAGGCACACCTTGGGACAATGCATGCATAGAATCTTTTCATTCAGTAATAAAAAGAGAATGGTTAAATCGTACTTTAATTTATGATTATGATCATGCATATGATTTGTGTTTCGAATATATTGAAACATTCTACAACACAATACGAATTCATAGTCATTGCGGTTATGAATCGCCAAATCAATATGAGAATAATTATTATTCAAAGCATTAGAATTTAAAATTTATCTATTTTAGGAGTCCTTTTTCTTGACATAGTACCAATGCTTTAAAAGATAATGAATGATAGCCTGTTATTCCTGTTGTATTTGCTAAAGTATCTACCACTGAATCAGAAAGTCTATACTCCAAATGATACAAGTAATCTTTTCTTTCTTGTATACCCTTTTTATTCGTAAGAATTTCAATAATTCTATCTAGCATTTCATAATCATTTAATGAAATTGAATATCCTTCTTTTTCTAAAATTGATTTAATTTTCTTATATCCCTTGAACTCAGTAAAAATAGCCTTCTGATTTTTGTCTATACGATAGCCTTTAATATCAACTTCATCCACATTTAATTCTTTTGCCAATTGACGTAAAGTAATATTCCCTTTCTGACTAACTATAGTTAAAATTCCCTTCTTCTCCTCTGGACATAACTTATTACCATCTACTGTTAAATTATTCATATCATTTAAGAAATTAAACAAGTCTGCTATTACCGCCATTTTAGGAGCTCTTAGTTCATCTGGAAATACGCTACATTTTCCACGCATTTTTTCAATCAAATCTATTTCTTGAATTTGCCCATCAACTTCTATAAAACGACCATATGGCGTTGGTGATTTTTCACTTCCAGGTCCCTCATAATACGCTCTTCTTCGTGCAACAATATCAATTATTTCTTTAATTAATTGTTCATCCAATTCTTGATGATGTAATATCTCATTCAATTCATTTACATAATCTTTTGTTGAGAAATTATTTTCATGTCCACGAATATAATCCTTATCATTTAAATTATCCAATTGAATTTGGCAAATATATTTTCCTTGTTTAATCAACTGCTCATTATGCTGCAAAGTAGCCTTTAAGCTTAATTCGTCGTCACTCTTTTTTGCATCTTCTTCAACCGTTTCAATAACACTACCTCTATGTTTTGTAATATGCAAAATAACAGCCGTTAATTCATCATTTGTCAATTTTTCATTCAATCCTTTACAACGCAATTCATATACATTCTGCAAAGGATGATAGTCATCTGACATTATGCCGTTTTCCTTCAACAATTTTTGCATGTCCATAATTCGAGTATGACGTCTTGAAGTCAAACGTCTTCGGCTTCTAGCACCTCTACGCTTCTCATTCTCTTCTGCCGTACCTTCTTTAAACAGACGTACTCCATAGTCTACGAATTTACCTGTTTCAAGATCTATAACTCCATACCCACAGCTCGTAATTCCTATATCTAATCCCAATACATACTTATTATCCGTTTTAATGACCTCCATAAAGTGATTATGTTATATGCATTATATCACTTATGTAAGCCGTTTCCTATAAATTTCTATATAAAAAACAAAAGTGTATGCTATCAGCATACACTTTATATAAAGTAGATTTTATATGTGTAAGTTATATTTTGACTTTACATCACAAAAGACATTATTCGACATCTTCATAGGTTAATTTTAAGTTTTTTAAAAACTTTTGGGATTTAATGTCTTTTTCACATTGGACCTTTATAATGGAAATGACTACTAGATATGTAGGGTGGTTTTCATGGATTAATCTACCTCCAAAGTCTTTTAATTCCAAAGACGTACGCGAATTCAAGTTTTTGTCTTAGGTACTCTAACATATCTAGTAGTCTTTACTGATTCACGCCTCGATATAGAGATGTCATTTCTGAATTACCCTTTAATTCTGAAACCATATATTTAACTAAGAACAAATCTTTATCAAAATTAGAAGCCAATTCTTTCTGATAAATCATCATGTCCTTATCTTTATAATAAGCACCCTTTTTATCTGTAATTAATACAACTCTAAGATTGGGATATTTATTTAATAGTAGTTCTAGAATTCTTTGTTCATCTTGAATCCCATTTTCTAATTTACTCGCATATTCTTTATTCGCAAATATTGTATTTACTTTACTCAAATCAAGATGTCTTACTTCATAATCCACCATATGTAAATATACCATATTCGATTCATTTAAATAGTTGTCTAAATCTTCATCATTATTATCAATAAATACTGTCTTACAATTCTCATTATGTTCCACTTGAAACTGTTTAAATAAATCCTTCAACTTTTCTTCTCTTACATTTAATTCCATACAATTAGCCTCCTTTTCTTGTACAATATCACAAAATTCAAAAAAAAGATGAATACATTGTCTTGAATTTGTATAAAAGCGTATAATACATACAGGAGGAGTTTTAAAATATGCAACCATTTGATAAAGAATATGTCTGTGACATCGCCAAACAAATTTTGAATATTGATTCACCAACAGGCTACACAAAAAGAGCCATCGATTTCATGGATGAAGAAGCCAAAAAATTAGGTTATACAACAGGACGTAACCAAAAAGGAAACTTGTTGATCTATGTAGACGGAAAAGATTCTGAACACACACTAGGATTGAGTGCTCACCTAGATACATTAGGACTTATGGTTCGTTCCATCAAAGACAATGGAAAGCTTGCCATTACTAAAGTCGGAGGCCCATGCTTACCAACATTAGACGGAGAATATTGTAAGATCTATACTCGTGATGGAAAGGTATATACAGGAACAATTCTTTCTTGTTCACCAAGCGTTCACGTATATCCAGATGCTTCAACATTAGAAAGAAAAGAAGATACAATGGAAGTTCGAATTGATGAAGTTGTTCACTCAAAAGCAGATGTTGAAAAATTAGGTATCTGCAACGGAGACTTCATTTGTATTGATACAAAAACACAAATTACAGAAAGTGGATTCATTAAATCTAGATTCTTAGACGATAAGATTTCAGCTACCGCTTTAATGGGCGTACTAAAATACTTAAAAGACAACAACATTACACCTCAAAGAGACTTAGTCATTATGTTCAGTACATATGAAGAAGTTGGTCATGGAGCAAGTTGTCTTCCAGAAGAAGTCGAAGAATTATTAGCCGTAGACATGGGATGCATCGGTACAGATCTTGCTTGTACGGAACAAGACGTTTCAATCTGTGCAAAAGATTCAAGCGGACCATACGACTACGAAATGATTACACGTCTAGTTGAACTATCAAAAGAAAACAAGCTTAATTATGCCGTTGATATCTACCCACAATATGGTTCAGATGTCAGTGCCGCATTACGCGGTGGTAACGACATCAAAGGAGCCTTGATTGGCCCTGGTGTTCATGCAAGCCACGGAATGGAAAGAACACACTATGATGGTGTAGAAAGCACAATGAAGCTTGTTGTTAGCTATATCACAAAATATTAAAATCCTTTAAAGCAGCTACAATTCCCTGTTCCACATTGGACTTGGTCACATGAGCTGCTTTTTCTTTTACATAATCCAAAGCCTGACCCATCGCAAAACTATGAGTTACAACACCAAACATACTCACATCATTTTCGCCATCTCCAAACGTGAAAACTTTATCCTTATCCCAACCAAACATATCCATCATACGAACTAAAGTAGCTCCCTTACTATATCCTTTAGGCAATACTTCAAGTTCTCTAGGACAAGTACGGAATACTTCATATTGATCTTTAAATTCATTTTGAATATCCAAAGCCAATTGTGTCGTTACCTGTTCATCCTCAATTGTCTGAATCTTATTTACAGGATATTGAATTTCACTAAGATCCTTAATATAAGTAATCTTAGGATAGCCATCACGCATATCTGCAAGCCAAGACCAAGGACCACCCGTCCAAGGAAAATCCTCTGGATATTCTTGTGAATTTCTTAATATTTTTTTCTTTTCCATTATATGATCTGGAATATAATCAAATAATCCATCATTAAATACAGCCATTGTCTCACAGTTTTTATGCATCAAATACGCAAAAACAGGCTCAACATCTTCCTTATACATCTGCTTTAAAACATGACGCTCATCCTTTTGAACATCATAATATGCAATACCATCTACCTCTAACAAATAACCACCATATACATCCATCTCTAATTCTTTAGCATATGAAAGTAGTCTTGTATAACTTCTTCCACTGGCAAGCACAAGCTTTGTCCCCTGCTTTTGACAAGCAATCAAAGACTCTTTTGTTTCCGGTAAAATCTTATTATTTGGATCCAATAAAGTACCATCCATATCCATTACAATCGCATCTAACATAGTTCATTCCCCCATTTAAAAAATAATATATCATAATTTTATAAAAAGTACTTGCATAACACAACATCTTTTGGTATTATATACAGGCAGTCAAGTGAAAAACAAATGCCTGAATAGCTCAGTCGGTAGAGCATCCGGCTGTTAACCGGCAGGTCACAAGTTCGAGTCTTGTTTCAGGCGCCACTTGATTATAAAACCAGCTTAGCTGGTTTTTTTAGTGTCCAAAACGTGCTATAATAAGATGTTATATCATCAGTGTTAGCCCATTTGTTAACACATGAAAGGAAATTAAAATGACAAAAACATTCTACATCACAACACCTATCTACTACCCATCTGGTAAATTGCATATTGGTTCTGCCTATACAAGTTTTAGTGGTGGTGCAGAATTTGATGAAACAATCATTACAGCACTTCGTCGCTATGTTGATCAAGGTGGTGGATTCATCGGTGTTGGTGAGCCAACAGCTATAAATCGTAATGGTAAATATTTTACATTATATGATGTATTAGGTGTGGATAAAGAATTAGGATTCACAATGCATACAGACAAGTATAATTGGGAAGTGCATCCAAATCATTTTATTACGGAACAATTAGAGCATGAAGACTGGGGAGAATGCATCAATAATGTATATGCACTACCTGGTACAGAAATCTTGGCTGAAAAAGATCTGCATGTAAATCTAGCCGTGAATGAATATGGAAAAGGGCGCGGTGTGTATATGAATGGTCTTCCTTTTAGTTTTGAAAATGTACGACTCTTATATCGTGCCATCTTCTTTGCGGCACATAAGGAAGATGAGATGAAACATTGGTATTCAGAGAACTATAATGTGGATGTCAATGTATATCCTTCTACAAATAGTTTCTGTGTTGTAAATAATACATACGAACCTCAAACTACAACAATTTATAAGGGTGATGGTTCTAGTTTTGAAGTTGAATTAGCAGAATGCGAAATTCAATGGTTTGAAATATAATAATATCTTGTAAAAGTAAATAGAGCCAAGCTGAAAGTGCAGAGAAATCTGCACTTTTAGCCTATTGTGGATGGTAAAATAGAAATATAGGGTGGTGATTTTTATGGATAGTCTTATTTTTGACGAGAAAAAGAAAGAATTTACTGTATTGGATGGAAGTTTAGGGGTAATCCGCAATTAGATAG
>ERZ779649.2048-NODE-2048-length-10045-cov-3.086186_pt1 | contig 10045 bp, 6 predicted proteins | sample MGYA00511882_ERZ779649 | MGnify/ENA primary metagenome ERZ779649 (study PRJEB29588, sample SAMEA2157793) | human gut metagenome | biome: human gut; feature: human-associated habitat; material: faeces | place: Denmark | collected 2008/2010 ... | reverse complement strand
TAGCATCATTTCTGATGCTAAGATCTTGATTGGTCATCTTAACTTAATGACATTGCGGCTTATCGTTTCTTTTTTTGTGCCTGTTTATTCAGATACATTTCATGGTCTGCTTTGTCAAGCAGATTGCGGAGCGTACAATCTTTGTAATTCATGGAGTAGCTGTAACCATAGGCGTAACTGATCGCATCCGGCATATTGCTGGAATGATACTGTTTGATCGTAGCATGTAGTTTTTCCAATAGTTCGTCTGCCTGCCCGGAGGTGGTGTCATACAAAATAGCGATAAATTCGTCACCGCCGAATCTGCCGACAAAATCTTTTTCAGGAACTACCTTTCTTAAAATGTGGGCAAAATTGGCGATCATCGAATCCCCGGCAGCGTGTCCAATGGTATCGTTCACTTCTTTTAAATTATTTAAGTCGAACATAACAAAACACAGCGGCTCAGTGATAAAACCGGAAGAGTTCAAAAGGTCTTCACAGCGGCTTTTGTTTGGAAGTCCGGTGTGCACATCCAGGTAGGCTTTCTTGGATAAAATATGATTTTCCCTGACGGCCTTAATGTGCTGGATCTGCTGCTGGACGATCAAAAAGATTAACAATAGTATATCAAGCGCAGAAATAATCTCGGTCAGCCGTATACGTGCGGCAATCTTTTCCGAGTACTGTTCGGCAGCAGTCACCGTCTCGTCGGCATATTCAAAATAAGTTTCGCTCATTGAGACAACATTGGTGTTTTCATAGCCCTTTTCACGAACAGTATAAATCTCTTCTTTCAGTAGTTCCCAATATTCAATCTGATTGTCCAGACACTGCTGGTAAGCAGAATCTTTCAGGCTTACCAGATTATAATTTCCATCTTCATATTTTAAACCGGACAAAATTTTATCCAGATACTCGATCTGCATGTCATCTGCAGTTCCGGTAATCTCAAGCTTGCCTTCACGCTGCGTGGCTCCGCGCACAAGACCGGCATAGTTTACCACGTGGGCAGTTCCATGTAGATTCTGGATCTGCACCATCATAAAAATGACAAGGAAAATCAAAACGAAGATCAGAATTTGCTGCAGCAGTGAGGCAGCATGCTGTTCTGCCTGTTTCATTCGTCTGCTAAAAGAGGTTTCTTTTGTATACATGAGTCACCTTTCCGAAGGTTTTTTTGTGTATAGCTGTATTCTAACCCATAAAATTAGGAAGGTCAAATATTAGTATGTTTTTCAAAGAAAATATCTTAAATAAAAATGAAATCTTGCCAAATTAGTTGTGATTCATTTTTATTTGAATTATAATAAACCCATCGCATTTTTTGAGGGCGACGAAAACAGAAAGCAATTTCAGGGATATTAAGGAGAGTTCAATGTCAGATAATGATTTCAGAGAGGTGATCGACGGAGAAGAGAACAAAGAGCCGGCAGCCTCTGACAATAATTTACATACAACGGAAGCAGAGAGTGCGGAAGTGGTGAACACCACGGCAGATGCACAGGAGAGTGATGAGAAGAAGGATGATGAGTACGAGGAGATCTGCTACATCTGTCACAGGCCGGAGCATATAGCCGGAAAAATGATCAGGATCCCAAACAGCATTTCCATCTGTCATGACTGTATGCAGAGAACGTTCGACAGCATGAATGGCACCGGATTCCCAATGGGTGATATGATGAACATGGGAAGTTTTAATAATATGAATCTGGATAAGATGCCTAATATCAGCATGATCAATCTCTCTGATCTGCAAAATATGATGGGCGGTATGCCAAACAGCCAGAAGATCAAGAAAAAGAAACCAAAAGAGGAGAGAAAGCCGGAGATTGATATTCATGCGATCCCGGCACCACATAAGATCAAAGCGTCACTGGATGAGTATGTGGTCGGACAGGAACATGCCAAAAAAGTCATGTCCGTAGCAGTTTACAATCATTACAAGAGAATTGCTTCTGATGTGCAGGACGGTGTGGAAATCGAAAAATCCAACATGCTCATGATCGGACCGACTGGAAGTGGTAAGACTTATCTGGTCAAGACACTGGCAAGATTATTAGATGTGCCGCTTGCCATCACGGACGCAACTTCCCTGACAGAAGCCGGTTATATCGGTGACGATATCGAGAGTGTAGTCAGCAAACTGTTAGCGGCTGCTGACAATGATGTGGAGCGTGCAGAGCACGGTATTATTTTTATTGATGAGATTGACAAGATTGCAAAGAAGCGCAACACTAACCAGCGTGATGTCAGCGGAGAATCAGTTCAGCAGGGAATGTTAAAGCTGTTAGAAGGTGCAGAAGTGGAAGTGCCGGTAGGAGCAAGCAGCAAAAACGCCATGGTTCCGATGACAATGGTGAACACGAAGAACATTCTTTTCATCTGCGGCGGTGCATTCCCGGAATTAGAGGATATCATCAAGGAGCGGCTGAACAAGGAAGCTTCTATTGGATTTAAGGCAGATCTGAAAGATAAGTATGACAATGACGAGAATCTGCTCTCCAAAGTGACGACAGAAGATGTGCGCAAATTTGGTATGATTCCGGAATTTTTAGGACGTCTGCCGATCATGTTCACATTAGAGGCACTGACAGAAGATATGCTTGTGCGTATCTTAAAAGAGCCGAAGAATGCGATCATCAGGCAGTACGAGAAGCTGCTTGCCATGGATGAAGTAAAGCTTGTATTTGACGAGGATGCGCTTCATTCTATCGCAAAGGAAGCAAAAGAGAAAAAGGTAGGAGCGCGTGCACTCCGCTCTATTATCGAAGATTTTATGTTAGATATCATGTATGAGATCCCGAAGGATGACAACATTGGCATGGTGACGATCACAAAAGATTATGTAGAGAAAAAGGGCGGCCCGCTCATCACGATGCGCGGCTGTGCAGCAATCGAAGAAAAGCCAGCAATTTAAAGGAATAAAAGACAAAACTCCGGCATTTATTGTAAAGATAGGTGTGCGGAGTTTTTTATGTCTGACTGTGAAGAAAAGATTTATTCCAATGATTATGTGGATTTTATCATATCGAAAGATGTTTTGGATGTGATTGACCTTTCAAGTGATTGTATCCAGCGAATCGATGAGGAAAAGGATACTTATTTTTATCCGAGGAGTTTTTTCCGGATATTTGATTTTCCGGCAGATTCCTATGCTTCTGTTCCAAAGTGCTATGGACTTCTGGATGAGACGGCGCTTGAGGTTTCGGGGATATTAAAATTACAGCAGCAGCCGGCACTCGCACTGAAAGGGCAGGGCGTGATGATCGGATTTATCGATACCGGGATCGATTACCGAAATCCGGTATTTCAGTATTCTGATGGGACAACAAGGATTTACCGCATCTGGGATCAGACGATCCGGGATGGAACAAAGCCGGAGGGGATCGCATATGGTTCCGAGTATAAGACAGAGCAGATCAATGCCGCACTCCGGGCAGAAAATCCGCTGGAAACAGTTCCGTCCATGGATACCAATGGACATGGAACCTTTGTGGCCGGGGTGGCATGTGGAAGCGAGGATGTGGAAGATAATTTTATCGGGGCGGCGCCGTTTTCCGAGATCGCAGTCGTAAAACTGAAAGAGGCAAAAACTTATCTGCGGGAATTTTATTTTATACCGGATTCTGTTCCGGCGTATCAGGAGAATGATATCATGATGGCAGTCAGCTATCTGGACCGGCTGGCAAAGGAGCGGGATATGCCGCTTGTGATCTGCATTGCACTAGGAAGCAACATGGGAAACCGTGGCAAGGACGGACAACTGGCAACTTATCTGGATATTGTATCCAGAAGGCGGAAAAGATGCAGTGTGGCAGCAGTAGGAAACGAGGCGAATGCAAGACATCATTTTCTTGGAAAAATACAGCCGGACATGGAGTACGAATCGGTGGAAGTCTCGGTGGAGGAAAATATGCCGGGCTTTTTCATTGAGATGTGGGCAAATGCGCCGGAGCTTTATGCGGTATCGGTCAGCTCGCCCACCGGGGAAGTGCTGCCAAAAGTGCCTTATCGGAGCGGTGGAAGACAGGAGTTTGTCTTTATTTTCGAGCAGACAAGAGTCAGCATCGACTATCGGCTGACGGGCAGGCGGCAGGGAAACCAGCTTATTTATTTACGTTTTTCAAACGCAGCGCAGGGGATCTGGACGATCAACGTGTATCCGCAGAGCATTGTGACAGGGGATTACAATATGTGGCTTCCCATGCGGAATTTTACGAGTGGAAATGTTTTTTTCCTGCGGTCAAATCCGAATCATACGATCACCGTGCCGGGTAACGCAGGGCAGGTCATAAGCACGGGCGGCTACAATGTGGCAAATGGCGGTCTGTATCTGGACTCGGGCAGGGGATTTACACTTTCCGGTGAGGTAAAGCCGGATTTCTGTGCCCCGGCGGTGAATGTGTACGGACCGGGACTGCGGAACCGCTTTGTGACCATGACCGGGACGAGTGCGGCGGCAGCGATCACAGCCGGGGCATGTGCGCAGATCATGGAATGGGGACTGGTAAAAAGAAATCAGATTTTCATGTCCTCTGCGGATATCAAAAATATGCTGATCCGCGGCGCAGACCGGGCGGATGACAGGAGTTATCCGAATCCGTCGTGGGGGTATGGAACGCTGGATGTGTATGGAGCATTTGAGGATCTGCGGAGGTAGCGGACATTGGCTTTTCATTTTCCCTTCTGTGAAGTATAATAATATGTGGAAAAAACATTTTGCAGGCTTCCTGTGACAGTAAAATGGATCACAAGAGGTATGGAAATATTATAATTACGCAGGAGAAAAGAAAATTTTATGATAAAGATCGCGTTTTGTGATGATGATATGGAAGTGCTTCATCAGATGAACGAATTATTAGACCGCTACCGGGTAGAGCGGAATGAGGATATTACCTATGCAGCATTCCAGAGTCCGTTTGAACTGCTGACGGAGATTGAGAAGGGCATAAGACCGGATATATTATTTCTCGATGTCGTGATGCCGGGGCAGAATGGCATGGATGTGGCAAAAGAGATCCGGCAGTATGACACGAATATGAAAATTATTTTTCTGACCTCATCCCCGGAGTTTGCGGTGGAATCTTATTCGGTTGGAGCTTATTTTTACCAGTTGAAACCGATCTGGGAGGAAAGCTTTTTCCGGCTGATGGATGCGGTGCTGGGACGAAAACTTTTATTTCATCTGGAAAACGGAGCAGTTCTGGAAAGCGCAGGGAGTCTGGATGATCTGGCAGGACAGCTGATGCAGTACAGCAATTTTTTCCGTCCCCACCGATCCTTCCTTGTGAATATGGAGTATATCCAGAATATTTCCAGCCGTTCCATCAAAATGGTAAATGATGCGGAAATCCCAATTCCGCATGGAAAATGTTCGGAAATCAAAAATACATATATGGAATATGCGTTTAACGGAGAGCAGGCTGGCTTATGACGGTCTGTTTTTTTTTTGTTAGAATAAACTACATGAATAGTAAGAAAAGACATGGTCGATTCAATACATTTTACGGTCGATTCATGACAGTGCGTCCATTTTTTTGGGAAAATCGTGTATGGTAGATTCAGACAAAGGAGAAAGCCAAAATAAGCACACAAAAGAAGGGAGGATTAAGAAGAAAAAATGTTAGGTATGGAAATCTTGGTCATTATTGGTTTGATCCTGCTTTTACTTGTTCTCTGGATCATCTCCGTGCAGCGGAAGTTTGCGGTGATGGACGGAAATATCCAAAATGCCATGAATCAGATCGGAGTGCAGATTTCCTCACGTTTTGATGCACTATTTGCAGTGCTTGATCTTATGAAAGGATATGCAGCAGATGACATACAGCCGCTGATGGAGCGTGCAGCAGCCAGACGAAGTGTGATCACTGCTCGCTCCGCACCTGAGGAGGTATCAGAGCAGGAGCAGGTGATAGAGGAAACCGTAAAAAGCATCCGTCTGGCAGCAGAACGCAATCCACTGCTCTGCGCAGATAAAAACTATACCAAATGTATGGATGCGGTGGAATGTTATGGGCGCATGGTATATACCAGCCGTTTGATCTACAACGATTCAGTGACAAAGTTAAACAGTGCGCTTGGTATGTTTCCTACAAATGTAATTGCAGGTATTCTTGGCTTTCATAAAAGAGAATATCTGTCACAGAAAGGGGATTAATATGGGATTATTCAGTAATAATAAAAAATTATGTCCGGTCTGCGGGAATCCGACACCGCGGCTGCTTGCAACAAAAATACAGGACACACCGATCTGTAAGGAATGCGATAAAAAAATCTATCTGCCAAAAGGCAGGACAGATCGGATGACCATCGATGATTTTAAGCAGTACATCCAGTTTTACGAAGATAATCAGGCATTGAGAGATCAGTTCGAGGAAAACTATTCGTTTAATTTTGGACTGTTTGGTGGAGATCTGGTATTAGATATTTTCCATGGACTTTTCCGTGTGAACTGTGACAAAGATTCGCTCGCATTTCAGGCGGACAATTTAAAGTCTTTCCGTATTTTAGAGGACAGCCGGGTTTTATTTGAGGGAAATCATCAGGAATTAAAGCATTACGACAGTAAAGTTCCGGAAAAAGTAAAGCAGCTGGAGCCACAGATCGCACAGTTTCAGATGCAGATGAGGGAATATGAAATGTTTGAGCGGCTGGAGCGGATGCATGAGGAAAATGACAAAGATGATAACCATTATCATGAGTATCATCCAAGACCATCTTTTGACGTGGCTTCTCCGGCAGATACCTTCCATGTGGAGCTGACGTTTGACCATCCTTACTGGGATAATATCAAGTGGGATTGGACCGGAGTTTCCTTTGACAGTGACAGTCCTAGTGTCGAGGCGTTTTTGAGCTGCTATGAGGATAAAACAGAGAGTCTGCACACGCTGGCGCTCAATCTGGCACACCTGATGAATCCGAATGTCAAAGAGATGACAGCGGGAGAAAAAAAACAGGCTGCAAAGCAGGAGACCGGATCTTTGGAAGAGCAGAAGCAATCTTCTGAGAGTGATACGATCGAACAGCTGCAGAAGTACAAAGGTCTTTTGGATGCAGGAGTCATCATAGAAGAATTTGCAGCGAAGAAAAAGCAGTTATTGGGAATTTAATGATAAGGCTGATCCGGAAAGGGTCAGCCTTATTTATGAAATCTGCAAAAATAATTTTCAAATGGTACGTTAAAATTTGTGATGGAAATTGAAAATTTCGAGTATATTTTGTGCCGGTTTTATTGTATAATATTCTTTATGTTTGTAAATAAAAAAGTGAATGAAAAATAAGGGGATATCAGGGATGAGAATAGGATTTGACAATGACAGGTACTTAAAAATTCAGTCGGAGCACATTAAAGAGCGGATCAACCAATTTGGGGACAAGCTTTATCTGGAATTTGGCGGAAAATTATTTGACGATTATCACGCATCCAGAGTATTGCCGGGATTTGCACCGGACAGTAAACTCCAGATGCTTATGCAGCTTGCGGATGTGGCAGAGATCGTGATCGTGATCAGTGCGGCAGATATTGAGAAGAACAAAGTCCGCGGGGATCTTGGAATTACTTATGATGTGGATGTTGTCCGGCTGATCGGAGAGTTTGAGAAAAAGGGTCTGTATGTGGGAAGCGTTGTCATCACGCAGTTTGCAGGACAGAGCGGTGCCGTACAGTTCCGTGAAAAACTGGAAAAAAGAGGCATTAAAGTATATCAGCATTATAAGATCGAGGGCTATCCGGCAAACATTCCGCTGATCGTCAGTGAGAACGGATTCGGCAAGAATGACTATATCGAGACGACCAGACCATTAGTCGTCATCACTGCACCGGGACCGGGAAGTGGAAAAATGGCGACCTGCCTCTCCCAGCTTTATCACGAGAACATCCGTGGAACAAAAGCCGGCTATGCAAAATTTGAGACATTCCCAATCTGGAATCTTCCATTAAAACATCCGGTAAACTTAGCTTATGAGGCGGCTACCGCAGACTTGAATGACGTGAACATGATCGACCCGTTCCATCTGGAAGCTTATGGAAAAACGACGGTCAACTACAACCGTGACATTGAGATCTTCCCGGTTTTGAACGCTATTTTTGAAGGGATTTATGGAGAAAATACTTATTATAAATCACCGACTGATATGGGTGTCAACATGGCCGGAAACTGTATCATCGATGACGAGGCGTGCTGTGAAGCCTCCAAAATGGAGATCATAAGACGTTATTACACAGCGGTAAACAAACTGGTCAAAGAGGAAGCGACGGAAAATGAAGTTTACAAGATTGAACTTCTGATGAAACAGGCCAAGATCACAACGGACGACAGACATGTCACAGTCGCTGCAAAAAAACGTGCAGAGGAACTTGGCGTTCCAACTGCAGCGATCGAACTTTCCGATGGCTGTATCATTACGTCCAAGACATCAGATTTTCTCGGTGCGTCTGCAGCATTGCTCCTGAACGCATTAAAATATCTGGCTGGCATTGAGCATGATGAGAAACTCATCCGCCCGGAAGCAATCGAACCGATCCAGGATCTGAAAGTCCGTTTCCTCGGTGGAAAGAATCCAAGACTCCATACCGATGAGGTATTGATCGCCCTTTCGCTCGCTGCGGTGACCAATGAAAACGCAAAGAAAGCATTAGAGCAGCTTCCGGCACTTCGGGGATGTCAGGTGCACACTTCCGTAATGCTCTCTGAAGTGGATATTAAAATTTTTAAGAAGCTAGGTGTGGATCTGACAAGTGAACCGGTGCGCAGTGGATTAAAATTGTATTAGAAATTTGTTTGTCAAAAAATACATGAAATAATTTGTGAATAATGTATAAAAACCCTTTTATAAAATAAGGTGTATGGTATAATAAGCACAAGTGATGTGATCACGAGGTAATATAGGCGGTCTGATTGTTAAGAATATAACAATCAAAACAGGCACATACATATTTTATAGGAGGGTTTTTACAATGGCAAGATTTACGTTACCAAGAGATTTATACCATGGAAAAGGTGCTCTGGAGGCATTAAAGACATTCAAAGGAAAAAAGGCAATGATCTGTGTTGGCGGCGGTTCTATGAAGCGGTTCGGATTTCTCGACAGAGCAGAACAGTACCTGAAAGAAGCCGGAATGGAAGTTCAGTTGTTTGAAGGCATCGAACCGGATCCTTCTGTGGAAACCGTGATGAAAGGTGCAAAAGCAATGATGGAATTTGAACCGGACTGGATCATTGCGATGGGCGGCGGATCCCCAATCGATGCAGCAAAAGCGATGTGGATCAAATACGAGTACCCGGATATCACGTTCGAGGATATGTGTAAAGTATTTGGCATCCCGGCGCTTAGAAAGAAAGCTCATTTCTGTGCAATCTCTTCCACATCAGGAACAGCGACAGAGGTGACAGCATTTTCAATTATTACCGATTATGAAAAAGGTATCAAATATCCGATCGCAGATTTTGAGATCACACCGGATGTGGCAATCGTTGATCCGGATCTTGCAGAGACAATGCCACAGAAATTAGTTGCACATACTGGAATGGATGCTATGACACATGCGATCGAGGCATATGTTTCTACCGCTAACTGTGACTTTACCGATCCACTGGCGTTACATGCAATCAAAATGATCCAGAATGATCTGGTTGATTCCTACAACGGAGATATGGCAAAACGTGATGCCATGCACAATGCCCAGTGTCTGGCTGGAATGGCATTTTCCAATGCACTGCTTGGAATCGTACATTCTATGGCACATAAGACCGGTGCCGCATTTGCCGACTACGGTGCACATATTATTCATGGCGCAGCTAATGCCATGTATCTGCCGAAGGTTATTGCATTTAATGCAAAGGATGAGACTGCAAAGAAACGTTATGGCGTGATTGCAGATTTTATGAAGCTTGGCGGAGAGACACTGGACGAGAAAGTCGCACTTTTAATCCAGTACCTGCGTAAGATGAATGATGACTTGAATATTCCGCACTGTATTAAGAACTACGGACCGGACAGCTATCCGGCTGAGCAGGGCTTTGTACCGGAAGAAGTATTCTTAGAGAGACTGCCTGAGATTGCA
>ERZ779649.2045-NODE-2045-length-10065-cov-1.837363_pt1 | contig 10065 bp, 8 predicted proteins | sample MGYA00511882_ERZ779649 | MGnify/ENA primary metagenome ERZ779649 (study PRJEB29588, sample SAMEA2157793) | human gut metagenome | biome: human gut; feature: human-associated habitat; material: faeces | place: Denmark | collected 2008/2010 ... | reverse complement strand
CGGAGATGAGGGCGGTTTTGCCGCTGCAATGCTCTGCGGAGATAAAACTGAGCTTTCAAAGCAAACGAAGCTCACGGTCTATCGTAGTGGCATAGGTCATATATTTTCCGTGTCGGGAACTCATGTGGTCATAATAAGTGCCATGATAGGCTGGCTAATGCAGAAACTAAGCAAGGATAAGCGTGTGATATTTGCCGTCCAAACTGTTGCAGTGTGGGCGTTTGCGGTTTTTGCAGGATTTTCAGTATCCGTTGTGAGGGCGGCTGTTATGCTGACCTTGGTCACTGCCGCACCGCTCCTTTACCGCAGACCAGACCCGGCAAATACTCTCTGCCTTTGCGCTGTTGTTATACTCACTCTTTCGCCCTATGCGGCGGCGGACAGCTCGTTTCTGCTATCATTCACAGCTGCGTTTGTTATAAGCGTTGTATGCCCGAAAGCAGCGGCACTTGTAAAGGGTGAAGGCATTTTGTACAGCCTTGAACGGCAGGCAGTAAATGCGGTGACGATACTTCTTTGCACAATGCCTGTTCAGCTAATGTTTTTCAGTGAGATATCTCTTGTTGCACCACTATCAAATATCCTGCTGGTGCCTGTCTGTACCCTTGCTCTGGGTCTGACGGTAATAACTGCGGTAACAGGCGGTGCGGCAATAATAGCCTATCCTGTGCTGACGGTGGTAAAGTATCTTCTGAAAGTTGTTCTGTTTCTTGCTGAGCTGTTTTCAAAATTCAGCTTTGCCTATCTTCCTCGTGGAGTAAGACCACTTGGTATTGTAATGCTCGTTACCTGCCTTGTACCTGTGGCGGTCATGTTTCTGAGAAAGTCAGTAAAGCTTGGGGCTTTTTGCACTGCTTTAATGCTTGTATGTTGGACAGCGGTGTATAATTTTTCTCTTGCTTTTGGAGGCTCGGTAAAGATAGTTGTAATGCCAAAAGGAAATGCAGTGCAGGCTGTGCTGTATGATAAAACAAAAGGTATGGTTTTCGATATGGGCAGTAAGGGCAAGCTCAACAGCGGTATGGAAAGCTTTTTGGAGCTTTACGGCATAAAAGAGCTAAAAGGCGCATTTATAGAAAGCGAACAGTATTACACTATAACGAAATATAACGAGCAGATGACTATACAACCTGACAGATTTTATATAAATGGCGAGCCTGATAATGACAGCGAACTGCCGTTCATGACAGGCGCACAGCTTGATTGGAACGGTGTTAAGATAGAAGCACTGGAGGACGGCTATAAAATTACCACCGAGGGCTGTGTGGTCACTATAGAAAAAGGTTCTGTCACCATAAACGGCAGAAACCATGACACAACAGATGAAGAATACCCATTGATGATAGATATGAAAAATTCGCAGATAAGGAGGACAGACTATGGCTTTGCTTACGGCTTCGGCTCTTGGTAAAACGATAAGAGAGAATGATATCGACAGCCTTTATTATTTTTACGGACATGATACAGCGGCACTTGAAAGCTTTACAAAAAGGCTTGTGAACAAGCTTTGCCCTGCTGACGCTCAGGTCATGAACTTTCATAAGCTTGACGGCAAAAATCTTGATTTTCCAATGCTTACAGACGCTTGTGAAGCTCTGCCTTTTATGGCTGAACGTGTGGTGGTGACTATAAATGACCTTAATATAGACGCAGTGACTAAGGACGATCTGGACGACCTGAAAAAGATCCTGGGCTCTCTTGGCGAAACCACCACAGTGATAATCTATGCCACAGGAGTTGACCTTTTCAAGAACAAAAAGTATCTTACAGACAAAAACAAGCGCTTTGCAGATTTCTGCGAAAAGCACGGCACTGTCTGCAACTTTGAATACAAAAGGGCTTCCGACCTTGGAAAGTCTATATCCACCTATCTTGCAAAAAGCGGCTGTACCATAACAAAAAGCAACGCAGAGTATCTTGCAAACCTCTGTTTGTGCGACACTGCATTTATCAGCAAGGAGCTTGAAAAGCTTTCGGCTTATGCAGAGGGCAGGGAGGTAACAAGAGAGGATATCGACTTGCTTTGTATCAGGCGTATCGAGTCGGACGGATATTCTCTTGCAATAAATATCCTCAGAGGCAATGCGGCAATGGTCTTCACACGTTTGCGTGAACTCGATGTGCAGAATTATGAACCATATGCTATAATAGGAATAATCGGCTTTTCCCTTGCGGATATTTATAGGGCGAAGCTTGCACGTTCCTCTGGCAGGAGTGTTGCAGACGTGGCTAAAGATTTTTCTTATGCGAAAAACATAGAGTTTGCAGTAAAAAACGCCTATTCCGAGTGCGGAAATATCTCGGCGGAGCGTATAAGAAAAACGCTTGAGATACTTTCTGAAACCGACCTTATGCTCAAAACAAGGTCACGGGGAAAAGACGGAGATATGCTCACCCTCGAGCAGGGACTTGCAAGGTCAATGGCGTTAAGGTGTTAGTAAATGGAAAAACTTAAAATATCAAGGGCAATAATCGTTGAGGGAAAATATGATAAGATAAAGCTTTCGTCCATAGTTGACGGTGTTATAATCGTCACTAACGGCTTTCGTATATATAAAGACCCTGACAAGGCAGCGCTTATAAGATACTATGCTCAGCATGGCGGAATAGCAATTCTTACTGACTCTGACACAGCAGGCTTTCGCATAAGAGGGCATATAAAGGGTATCGTCCCCAAAGGCGATATCGTGAACGTGTATGTTCCGGAGATATTCGGCAAAGAAAAGCGCAAAACAGAGCCGTCAAAAGAGGGCTTGTTAGGGGTCGAGGGCGTTCCTGCGGATATTATCAGGGAAGCCTTTGAAAAAGCAGGCATTATAGGCGAAAAGGTCGCAGACAGAGAACTCATGACCAAGCTTGACTTTTATGAGCTAGGTCTAAGCGGCAGACCTGACAGCAGCAGGCTCAGACAGCTTGTGTGCGAAAAGTTGTCGCTGCCCAAAAAGCTCACTGCAAACGCACTGCTTGAAGTGGTGAACACAATGCTCGATAAAGAAAGCTTGCAAGCACTCATAGAGAATTTGACCTCAGAAAACAATAAAGACAAGGAGAATAGCGTTGGTTAGTCTTGAATTTTTATATTTCTTTCTTCCTGTTTTTATGGGAGTATACGCTTTGTCAGGGGTGCGTTTCAGAAAAGCCGTGTTCCTGCTTGGAACAGTTGTGCTGTGTCTGTGGGCGTCCACATGGGGGATAATACCAATGGCGGTGTGTGCTGTTGTATCATACTTTTGCGGCAGGCTTATCCACCGCTTCGCAGACAAAAAAGGACTTAAAAGGCTATGGCTCATATTATCGGTGATAGTAAATATGGCAGTGCTTCTTGTATTCATAAGAAGCGGTCACAGCAGCTATGACGTGACGTCTATATTCACAGGCAAAGGCGCAATGCTAAAGCTTTTCCCTGTGTGGGGAGCGGGCGTTTTCACTCTCCATGGCATCTCCTACTGCATGGATATCTATAGGAAAGAAATAGAGCCCGAGAAGAATTTTCTTTTGGTATCTCAATATATATGCTTTTTCCCATGCTTTAGCTGTGGACCGATACTCAGATTTTCGGATATGAGCGAACAGCTTAGAAAACCTGTCATAACCTCCGGAAAACTTGCAGAGGGCATAAAGCTTATGCTTATAGGCTTTGCGGAGAAGCTTTTTCTGTCGGATCCTATGTACGAGATGTGGCAGCACATAAGGGGAGTAAGTGCAGATTCGCTCTCCGCCGCTTGTGCATGGCTTGGGATAATAGCTTTCTCCTTTGCGTTCTACTATGAGCTTAGAGCTTATTCGCATATTGCACAGGGTATCGGTTCAATGCTCGGCTTTGAACTTCCTGATAACTTTGATCTGCCGTTTATGTCAGCAGGCTTCAATGAGCTTATAAAACGATTTGCCTGCACCTTTTATAGTTGGGTGAGAGATTATTTCTACAGACCTATATGTAGAAATAAAGACAGCGTTTGCCTTTGGGCATTGATACTGTCTGTGCTTGCAGGCTCGGTTTGGTATGGTTTCGGCAGACACACAATGCTGTGGGCAGCATTTATTTGTGTTATGCTTGGCATAGAATATCTCTTGAAAAATATTCTTGCGGCTGTGCCGACAGGGGTAAGATGTGCGGTGATGAATGTTCTGTTTCTTATAGGTCTGCCGTTTCTTGCGATAGACAGTCTGCCTTCAGCCTGCGGATATGTTGCCGCAATGCTCGGCGGGGGAAGCTTTGCAGGAGATGTTCTTGCATCGTATGTGATAAAAACAGGAGTTGTGATGTATCTTATCTGCGGCTTTTTTGCAACAGGTATCGGCAGATATCTCAAACGCAGGATAATGCAGCTCAATACTAATATAGTTTACATAATCGAGCCAATGCTCACTATAGGATTTCTGCTTATCAGTACAGCGTTTCTTGTGGGCGGAGGTAATTCGTCTATGAATTTGTTTGTGAGATAAAATGGGAGGAGTGAACATTAATGAAAAAGGCTGCTGATTATATCGCAGTAAGCGCATTTTTTGTAATAGTCATAATGTTTGCGGCATATACTCTCGTGATGGGCAGACATGGATCTGAAAGTGAAAAGGCAGACAGTTCAGATATAAGACATAATGCTCAGACCTATGTTAGCAATAATTTTCCTCTAAGCTCAAATTGGAAGTCGCTTAGAACGACCATGTTTGTGATGACTGGTAAGAAAAATTTTGATAATATCTATATCCTTAAAAATCGTCTTGTAGAGATCACAGATTTTGATAAGGACAGGCTTGATAAAAATATCTCGCAGATAAATGATTTTTCAGAAAACACAGATACACCTGTATATGTTATGTTAGCTCCGACTGCCGCAGGTATCTATTCTGCTAAGCTGCCTGCTTATACTTCAAACACAGACCAGCGTGAACTGATAGATAATATCTATTATGACTTAGACAGCAGGATAGACACCATAGATACGTTTTTTCCTATGTATTCTGCAAGAAATAATTACGTTTACTATCGTACAGATAGAAAGTGGACTTCCTTCGGGGCGTATTTTGCCTATGCAGACGGCATAAAAGAGCTGGGTTTTGAGCCGGTCGTTCTGTCCAATTACGATCAAGAATATACCTCAAATTCTTATTATGGAGGACTTTACAGTGAACTTTGCTATAACAGCATAGGCGCAGACAGAGTGAACATCTTCCGTTCTAAGTATAAGACTACTGTGGATTCTGTGGAGCTTTACAGAGGAGATCAGGTGCTTACCTCAAAATCTGTTTATTTTAGATCTGCACTGAAAACAGCAGATAAAACGGCTATCTTCCTGCAAGGTGACAACTTTACTAAGGCAACGGTCAAGACAACTGCAGAGGACGCACCAAAGCTTCTTATCATCAAAGGAAGCTATGCCAATACCATTGTGCCGTTTCTTACCCCACACTACAGCGAGATAACCTTGGTAGACCCTGACAAGCTCAAAGAGGAGGGCAAGACCCTTTCTGATGTGGCAGATACGAGTGCATATGACCAGATATTATTTATGTATGACTGCGACCAGTTTGCAAATGAAACAAATTTTGACCTGCTCAAATAATATGGGCTATGTACTTGAAATAATGGAGCAGGTGTGATATAATAAAGAAAATGCCGTACAAGGAATGTGCGGCATAATGTATGTCTGAATATTTGAGAGGGTGTTTGATGTGAGTGAGCAAAAAAACAGACTTGATCTTATTGATCTTAATGACTATCCCGTATCTTGGTGGCTGAAACTTCTTGACCTCGGTCATAAGATAGTTCAGGATCCTGCCGCCTATAGCGAGGCTTGCAAGGGCAAGATAATGGGTACTCTTTTCTATGAGCCGTCAACAAGAACGCAGATGTCTTTCCAGACCGCTATGCTCCGTCTTGGGGGAACGATAATAGGCTTTGACAATCCTGCCACTTCTTCCGTTGCAAAGGGAGAGAATATCAAGGATACCACAAAGATAGTTTCCGGCTATGCCGATATCATGGTAATGCGTCACCCTACCGCTGGCTCGGTAAAGGCTGCGGCACTCACTGCTGATTGCCCTGTTATCAACGCAGGCGACGGTGGACACCTCCACCCAACACAGACGCTTACAGACCTGCTTACACTTAGAGAAGAAAAGGGCAGACTTGATAACCTGACCATAGGCTTCTGCGGTGACCTTAAAAACGGCAGAACAGTCCATTCCCTTATTAAAGCAATGGTATGTTTTCCAAACAATAAGTTCATATTAGTTTCAACTTCTGAGCTTGCTTTGCCTGTGTATGTAAAGGATATCCTTGAAGCGGCAGGCATGGAGTATAAAGAAGTTACCGACCTTGAAGAGGTCATCGGTGAGCTTGACGTGCTATATATGACAAGAATACAGAAAGAGCGTTTTGCTTCTGAGGAGGAGTATCAGACTCAGAGCGGAAATTACATACTCGATACAAGAAAGCTTTCAATGGGAAAGCCTGACCTTATCGTGCTTCACCCTCTGCCAAGAGTCGATGAGATAGCTATCGAGGTGGACGACGACCCGAGAGCAATGTATTTCAAGCAGGCGAAATACGGTATGTATATCAGAATGGCACTCATACTTACAGTTATAAACGGCGATGGTGCTTCGCAGCCGCTTATGAAGGGCAGAGTGCATAAGCACATTGATTGTTCAAATCCTAACTGTATCACTCACCACGAAAAGTATCTGCCACATTGGTTCAAAGGCGACGGCACAACGCTTGTTTGCGAATATTGTGACGAGAGAACATTGGTGGAATAAAATAAGAGCTTAATGGGGTAAGCAAAGGCTGTGTGTCAGCCTTTGCTTACCCTTTTTTATTGTGCAGATAGCGTATATTAATAGCCTTGTGATATGCAAAATCGTTAAAAGTAACGAAATTCTTACAATATGGTAACAAACAGTCTTGAAATAATGTTGAGCGTGTGGTATAATTAAAATGGATAAATTTTTTACAGGAGCTTTGATCTAATGAATACACTTTCAGATGAGGAGTTTGAACAGATCTACGGACGAAAGCCTGTCAGAAGGGTGAAAAAGAAAAAAATATACTGGAACAGAATTATTATTGCATTGATAATACTTATCGGCATTGTGACTGGTCTGGTAAAGCTGACAGCCTTGGTAGTATCAAAGATCAAAGGAGACGATACGCAAAAAACAAACAAGGTATTGAATAATACATCTTCTGTCGCTGTGAAGGAGGACGCTTCTTCTTCTGAGGATAAAAAAGACGAGCCTGCGAAGTATTCAAATATGGACTTTACAGTGTGTGTTGACGCAGGTCACGGTGATTATGACGGCGGCACAACTGACGCCTCAGGAAAAAGATATGAAAAAGACGATAACTTAAAGGTCGCACTTGAGGTGCAGAAATATCTTGAAAAATACGGCGTCAATGTGGTGATGATAAGAGATGATGACTCTTTCCTTGAGCTTGACGAAAGATGTGCAAAGGCAAATAACGCCAAGGCTGATATGTATGTTTCACTTCACCGGAACAGCTATGACGGTGATATTTCGGGCGTTGAGGTTTGGGTGAACAATTCTGAGCCTGAATATGACACAAAGCTTGCACAGAATATACTTGATGATCTTGAAAAGGTAGGTATATCTGAAAATAGAGGAGTACAGTATGGGTACGTTGGCAATTCCGGTGTAAACTACTACATAAATGCCGACACTGTTATGCCAAGCTGTCTTGTGGAGCTTGGATTTATAACCGAGGATGTCGACAATAAGCTTTTTGACGAACACCTTACCGAGTATGGACAAGCTATTGCTGATGGTATAGTTCAGACAGCTGTTGATGTTGGTCTTGTTGATGAAAGTGGCAAAAGACTTATGTCTGAGCAGCTTATCTCACCTGAGAAGCCTGTGAACAATAAGGATTCTTCATCTGTGGCTGACGCTATGACAACGCCGATGGAGACGGATTCTTCTGCTGACGTTTATAATACTCAGGAAAACGAGTGGTATTGATAACAAAAAAATAAAAGCGAACACAGTTCGTTTCTGCTAATGCAGAGAAACCGTGTTCGCCTTTTTGTTGTTAAAGCTCTTTTCTGATGAGTTTGAATTTCTCAAATTCTTTGGTCAGGTCTGCCAGAACGTTTTCAAGACCCTTTTCAGAGTATTCTTCGTGATATTCTGCCACAAAGTCTGTTACCTCCGTGACGCATTTTGTGCCGTACCATACTCTGACATAAAGCTCTTTTTCATCGCCGAGAATAGGGTCTATGCGGTAGCTGAAATTGGTGTAATTGCTGCCAGACCAGGTGTTTTTTTCTTCAAAATAGTGAAATGTGGGTATATCAAAATAACCATGGAGCATTGCGTATTTTCCTTTCAAAAATCATTCGTTTATGATATTATAGCATATCACTGTTCCTTTTTCAAGCATTTAGTCTGCTTCTTAATTAAATTAACCTAAAAAACGTTTACAATTTTGTTAGGAATGTATATTGGAGAATTGTTCAAAATATGTTATAATTGATAATGGTATGACTATTTCAGCGGTATGCTGTCGCAGAAAGGATAAGATCTATGAGCATTACAATAAAAGATGTTGCCAAGGAAGCTGGTGTTTCAGTGGCGACAGTGTCAAGGGTTCTCAACGGAAGCTGTAACGTATCAGATGAGTCAACAAAAAAAGTCAATGAAACTATTGCAAGGCTCAACTATTCTCCGAATTTTCTGGGAAGAAATCTTAGAAAGTGCGAAACGAATGTTATTCTTGTAATTATGCCGACCTCTGAACATTCCCTTTATTCAAAGATAGTCATGGGTATGCAGGATTATGCAGGACAAGTTGGTTACGATATCATAACTGCTGTTTCCTATTCAACCTCGACCGCTGAAACAAGGCAGATGAATATGCTTTTTAACAGAACTGTTGACGGTGTTATCCTTCTTGGCACTCAGTATGACGCAGATTCGCTTAATAAGCTCGCAGAGAATTATAACGTTGCTCTGTGCTGTGAGGGCGTGAAGGGCGCAAATGTGCTTACTGTCGCTGTTGACGATGAACAGGCTGCGTTTGACGCTGTCGCTGCTCTTATCAAAAAGGGTCATAAAAGGATAGGCTTTATCGGAACGAACTCTTCGGCTATCTCCTCCACTGCAAGAGAGAACGGCTATATAAGAGCATTAAAAGAATATGGCATAGAGATAAAGAATGAATATATCTATAAAGAGTCCTATGACTATGAATGCGGAGGCAGAGCGTTTGAATATTTCAATGCACTTGCGGAGAAGCCTACGGCGATTTTCGCTGTGTCAGACTTGCTTGCTATCTCTGCAATGCACAAGGCAATAGATATGGGCATTGATGTGGGCAAAGATGTCGCCATAATGGGATTTGACAATATATCCATGTGTGAGTGGATAATCCCTACGCTTTCAACGGTTGAACAGCCTTGCTCAAAAATGGGCGAGCTTGTTGTGGCAAAGCTTATTGAGAACATGAATAAGACTACTAAGGATAATCATTATTATACTGTTGACCACAGGATAATTCTAAGAGAGTCCACAGGCGACTAATTACTTTCGTAAAAATAGATAGGGGAGAAATAAGGCAGTTTTTCCGTAAAAACTGCCTATTTTCTGTAAGAAAGGATTTTTTAGGGCATGGAGAAATTTACAAAAATACTTGAAACGATAGATGGCTATGTCTGGGGCATACCGCTTATCGTACTCATTATGGCTGTGGGAATATTCCTCACCTTTAGGCTAAGGCTTCTTCAGATATTCCACCTGCCAAAGGCTTTGAAATTTATGTTTAAGAACGAAAATGGTGGCAAAGGCGAGATATCGAGCTTTGCAGCACTATGCACCGCACTTTCAGCAACCATAGGTACGGGAAATATCGTCGGTGTTGCAACAGCAATTGGTGTGCTTTCAGGCGGACCTGGAGCGCTCCTCTGGATGTGGATAGCTGCTCTCCTTGGTATGGCAACAAAATTTTCCGAGGGCTTTCTTGCTATCAAATACCGACGTATGGACGCTGACGGACACGTTTGCGGCGGACCATTCTATTACATAGAATACGGCATGGGTAAGAAG
>ERZ779649.2042-NODE-2042-length-10072-cov-2.126285_pt1 | contig 10072 bp, 8 predicted proteins | sample MGYA00511882_ERZ779649 | MGnify/ENA primary metagenome ERZ779649 (study PRJEB29588, sample SAMEA2157793) | human gut metagenome | biome: human gut; feature: human-associated habitat; material: faeces | place: Denmark | collected 2008/2010 ... | reverse complement strand
CGCTCTTGATCCCGGATTTCCCGGAACCGGCAGCCACCTCTCGCTTCATCGCATATCTGTCGCAGTCACGCAAGTATTATTATACACTACTTTTACACCATTTGCAAGCGGTTACAGACAAATTACAATATAGAATTTTCACTGACTTCTCAACGTGTTTATATGCACATTGCACAAATTTCACTATGAGTATCATTTGCCGCTACATTTTATTCATATTCGTTATAAAAGTCGGTTTTTCGGGGCTTTAGCAGGGTAAAATGCTACTATTTATCGCAATAATTTTGCTATCGCCAAAAGAACGGGCGACCACAGGTCGCCCTTACAAGAGGAATGGTATAGGGGACAGCGTCCTCGACGTCCCATTTTGCTGTATCATGTTATACAAAGTTTATATTACGCCACTTCGTCAGTGTCATAGTACGCCTTGACCTTCTCTTCCGTTTCATCGGTGATCGTCTTTTTGATCTCTGTTTCCTCATCGCTGAATATAAGATCAGCAAGCTCAGAGGGGATAGTTTCCCTGATCGAGCCTTCATACATTGCTCCGCCTCTTGGCTCCCACATCTTGGTCATTGTCCAATTGTCGTCCTGCTTTTTAAAGTCCAACATTCTTACGACCAGACCGCCGTTGTACATATTGCCTGCACCTTTATAATGTCCGTCATTGCTCAGTATATAGACCTTGCAGGTCTCATCGTCGATACTCTGCACGCCCATAAGATAATGGGATTCCACAAAAAAGTCGTTTTTGCCTGCATTCTCATAGTCATTTGCTTCGCCTCTATTGTATGTGCGCATTATCACCGCATTTGAGATATCCTCGTCGGTAAGGCCTTCGGGCAGTTGGTGGACTACCTCCGCATCACAGCCCTTATAAAAATAGCGTCCTCCAATGCCGTGAGTTTTGTAATAAAACGACACGAACTTTGCCCCTAAAACGACAACTATCGCAGTTATCAGCACAAGGAATACCAACAGTTTCACATACACTTTCTTTTTCGGCTCTTCATAAGCTGCGTTTGTTTCTTTATTTGCATCGTTCATATTAAGCACCCCTTTCTGTTGTCTGTATCTTCTGATCTGTTCTTACAGTAACATAATAACAAAAATCCGCACTAAATGCAAGCATTTGTAATTTTGCTAAGATGATTTTAAGATTTATCATAACAATGCACAAATTTGCACTTCCGATTTTATTCACTTATACAATGTGCAGAAATGCTTTGCATTCGGGCAAAGACAAAAACAGAGCGGCACTATCTGCACCGCTCTGTTCGCTATATTATAATGTATTACTGCTTAACGTTTCCCATAATGATACCACGTCCGTCAGTGCCTACATAAACTCTGCCGTATACCTTAGGGTCGCCGCTGATTATCTTTCTAACGTTGCCCCACTTCTGTGTGTCATCATTGATACGCTTCCATGTTACTCCCTTGTCGGTGGACTGGTAGATTCCGTAGCCGTCGCCGTTTGCCTCGCCCATCATGTAGAGTGCCATGTAGTCGCCGTCCTTTTCAGCTTTGCCAATGCCAATAGCATCGCACAGTGTAACGTCCTGAGATGTAGGAGCGAGTGTGCCTGTTGATGAGTCAAGATAGTAAACTCCGCCCGCACCTACAGGTATCCAAAGGTCGCCCTCTGTATCAGGACAAGCTTTCATTGATGTTGCTGAAACGAGCATATTTGCTATAGGACTAAAAGTTTTTCCGCCGTCTGTACTCATATAGAACGTTCCGTCATATGAGCCGTAGAACTTATCAGGATTTACCTTATCTGTTTCAATAACTGCACCGGCAGGAAGTCCCTCGCAGGTAGTCCATGTTTTGCCAAAGTCGCTTGTTACTGCCGCAGCAACGCCTGTTGTGCCGCTCTGATAGAAAATGGTTTTGCCGTCAGCGGAAAGCTTAGCTGTGCCGCCTGCTTTTTTGCCAACGCCCTCCGGAAGTGTTTCCACTGCCTGCCAAGTTTCGGCTGCGTCTGTTGAATAGTAAACCGAGCCGTCGCCATCGTCTGTCGCTCTTACTACTATCTTATAATCCTGTGCCGCACAATCTATAGATGTCGCCTTAAAGTCGCCATAATGTTCCTGCGGAGCTTTTGTTACATCATCATGACGGAAGCCGTAAAGGTCACCCATTGTGGAATAAAGCTCAGGAGTACCCTCGCCATTATCGAGAGGTGAAACGAAGTCAAAGATAGCTGTCATTTCAATGCCCATTGCCTTTACGCTTATGTCAACAGGCTCGTCCTTTATCTTTGAAAGATTTGATGTGCCGAAGATAGTTGCACCTGTTGTGTAAAGAACCTCATCTGGGTTGAACGGGTTGATAGCAACACCTGTCATCCACCAGCCCGGCTTGAGCTGTCCCTGCCAATCCAGCCAAGGTGCATTGCTTATATCGAGATCAAAGTTGTTTACCTCTTTGCCGTTCTCGTCACTGCCCCAAATGCCGTTCCAAGTTTCGCCTCCGTCATAGGAAACGAAAAGGTTGTCGAAGTATGCCCAAAGGTCAAGAGTTGTGCATACTATCATGTTAGGGTCGTTAGGGTTTACTGAGATACCATTGTAACCGCAGGTATAAGATCTCTCAGGAGTTATCTCTGTCCACTCGCCTGTTTTAAGGTTATACTTCTGAACTGCTCCGTCAGAAGCGCCGTTTGGTCCTACCTTATAAGACCATGTTGAATAGAGATATCCGTCAGAAGATATCTCGCCCTGACAAGGCTTGAGCTTCTCGGTCTTGTCGCCTGTAGCCTCAGACTTTGGATTAGGGATAGCTGTCCAGGTTTCGCCTGCGTCATCAGAACGATAGAGATAATCCCCCTGTGTTCCTGCTGAGCCAACGATTATTGTCTTTGTTGCCTGACCCTTTTCAGAGCTTGATTTATCGAATGCCACGAATGTAAGTCCGATAGAATATCCGTCTTCAGTATATCCGCCCTTTGTAGGGAATGAAGTGACCTCGTTCCATGTTGCGCCATAGTCTGTGGACTTCCAAAGTCCGTCAGCTCTTGAGCCGAAATAAAGTATAGAGTTATCGTTAGGGTCTACCTGAAGTCTTTCACCGCAGCCTCTTCCGCCCTCGTTACCGCCCATGCCGAAAGGCATTTCGCAGATAGTCCAGTTCTTGCCGTAATCGTCAGAAGCAAATATTGCACCGTTGTTTGTGGAGTATGTACCAGCCGCAAGATAAACTCTGTTTGGCTCAACAGGGTCAGTTGCAAGGCTCTCTGTTCCGTTATAGTTCCAATCGTCGCCACCAAAGCAATCTGTTATGCACTCCCAGCGCTGAGTATCCTTATTATACTTATAAGCGCCGCCCATATCTGTTCTGGCGTAGATAAGCCCCTCCTCAGTAGGGTTATAGATGACGTCAGGGATAAAACCGCCGTCAACTATCTCGACATTTCCCCACTCCCAGCCAGTGTCAACAGGCTGAGCGTTGTAATACTCCTTCTTAGCGTCGCCCTTGCTGTCAGAGCCGCTGGAGGAATCGTTCTTTTTTGAGCAGCCTGCGAAAGCTGTCACTGTAAGGGCGGCGGCACAAGCCACTGCCATTAGTTTTTTTAACCTCATAAAAATTCTCCTTATAAGTTGTATTCGTTTACATCTCTGTGTTATTTAAAGGTGGAAGAGCTCCACCTTTAAAATTTGAACTTATTTTACAACTATTGTACTACAATATCTTCAAATTGTCAATAGTCTTTTGTGTATTTATCTAAACTTACCACAACTTTGATAAACGCTTTGCTCTTACACCTTTATAAAATGAAGTATCTTTGAGCAGAAGTCGCCATAAAGTCCGTCGCCGTTCCACATCTTTGCGATGTTGATACCTGCATTCATGAGTGCCGCACCTGAAATCTTCTTGTCAGGCTCATTCTCCTCATAATAGTAAGCGTCAGCTTCAAGACCTTTGAGCTTGATACGTCTTGATCTTTCGTTTGGTCTGCCAAGCACCTGAACGAATTCAAAGAGAGCCTCGCTCTTGTCCTTTGCAACGAACTCCCAAGCGTCCCAGGTGTTGTCCTCAAACATATTGCCTATTCTGTAGTGGTCGCCTGTTCTTACAAGCTTGTTGAACTTGTTGAACTCCTCTATCTGAGCAGGGATAGCGTCCCTATCCTCCTGAGGTATCCTTGTTACGTCAAGCTCATAGCCGAACGTACCCACCATAGCAACGTGACCTCTTGTCTTAAAAGGAGTGTTTCTGCCAACTGTATGGTTAGGGCAATCTGAAACGTGCGCACCCATTGCTGAGCATGGATAGCACATTGAAGTGCCGTGCTGTATCTTCAGTCTTTCGATAGCGTCTGTATCGTCAGAGCACCATATCTGTGGGCTGTAGTAAAGCATACCAGGATCAAATCTTGCTCCGCCGCCTGAGCAGTTCTCCAGCAGGATATGAGGATAATCTGTTGTAAGTCTGTCCATAAGGTCATAAACGCCGAGAACATATCTATGCCAAAGCTCTCTCTGTCTTTCAGCAGGCAGGGTAGCCGAGCCGACCTCTGTAAGCTGTCTGTTCATATCCCACTTGATGTACTCGATATTCGCACTGTCGAGTATCTTCTTCATCATGCCATAAACGTAATCTCTGACTTCCTTTCTTGAATAGTCAAGAACATACTGCTCTCTGCAAAGGGTCAAAGGTCTGCCCTTTATCTGGATAGCCCAGTCTGGGTGAGCCTTATAAAGTTCAGAGTCAGGGGATATCATTTCAGGTTCGAACCAAATGCCGAACTTCATGCCAAGCTTATTTACCTCGTCAACAAGATATTTAAGACCGCCCTTGAGCTTCTTCTCATAAACGAACCAATCGCCCAGTGATGAGTTATCAGAATCTCTATGGCCGAACCAGCCGTCGTCCATAACAAGCATTTCTATGCCAAGCTTTGAAGCTTCCTTAGCGATATCTATAAGCTTGTCAGTATCGAAATTAAAGTAAGTAGCTTCCCAGTTGTTAATGAGTATCGGACGTCTTTTATCCTTATACTCGCCTCTGATAAGGTTGTTTCTATAGAGGTCATGGAAAGTTCTTGACATTTTGCCTATACCCTTGTCAGAGTGCACCATAACTACCTCAGGGCAGGTGAAGCTTTCACCCTTTTCCAAAAGCCACTGGAAGTCAAGAGGATTTATACCCATAAGGAAACGAGTTTTCTTATGCTGAGTAACTTCTGCCTGAGCATAGAAGTTTCCAGAGTAAACAAAGTTGAAACCGAAAACCTCGCCCTTATCCTCGTCAGCGTTATTGTCGCAAAGAGCAACGAACGGATTGTTCTGATGTGATGATTCGCCCTTGCAGGAATCAACGAGCTGTTTACCATGGTGAAGTCTGCATCTTTCAACAGCTCTTTCTCTAGCCCATGAGCCATTGAGTGTAATCATATCCATTTTGTCTGTATCAAAATCAACGCAAGCTGAAAGGGCTCTTGTTATCTTGAACGGCTTTTCGCTCTTGTTTGTGATAACAGCGGAACGTGTGATAACGTCAAGCTTATCGAAAGCTGTGTAGATAAGAACGACTTCGATATCGGCATACTTATCATACATTGTTATCTCGAGAGTTGAACAACCGCTTTCCTCAGTAGCGAAAGTAGCAGGCAGACCCTCAAGCTTTGGTTTGCCCTCATACATTTTATGAGAAACATATCTCAGATCGCTAGTCGACATACCGTCAGCGTCCATTATTTTGAAAGCAGACTCTCTGTAATCACCAAGACCGAAGCATGGATATTCAAAAGGCAGAGTATCCATAAAGCTTGCTCTGTCACGGTCGTTAGTGGCAGGGGTAAAAGGGCTTTCGTCAAGACGGAGAAGATAAGTCAGATCCTCGTCAGGGACTTTATTTCCATAGTAAACGTGAGCGAGGTAGCCCTCCTCGCAGACCTTCATCATATAGTCTGTATTATTGGCTCTCAGCTTAAAAGCCTTATCTTTTTCGTTATAAAAGATATTGATAATTATCACTCCTTGCAAAAATCTGAACCTTACGGCTCAATTGATATTATAACACATAAAAAAAATAATGCAACAGGGTAAAACGATTACTTTGAAAATTATTTTGTTAATTTTTCTTGATAATGCAAATATTTGAACATGGGTGGTTCAAATTTATAAAAAAGCAAAAGGGCGACACGCAGTCACCCTTTAAATCGACATCTTTTATACACATGGCTTGATGCCAGATCCTCACATCTCTGACATTCTACAGCTTTTGGTCACACTTAGCACAATAATTTGCTGTAGGAGCATTTTCGTAACCGCAGCTGTTGCATTTTTTGGTTTTCTTTATTGTAAAAGCATAGCCGCATGAATTACAATACTTTGCACCTTTTTCATTTCTGCTGCCACAGTTCGGGCAGCCCTTGCTGCTCTCCATTTGAGAAAGCATAGGCTGAACAGGCTGCTGAGGGTTGTTATACATTGGCGCATTGTACTGCTGATTATATTGTGGCTGAACATATTGAGGAGGAACATTTTGATTGTTCATGATCCTGTTCTTCATCATTTCAGTTCTCTTTTCCGACTCTCTCTTTGACTCGGAAACATTTCCCGCTATTATAAGGATAATACCCAGAACCAATATTCCTATGAACACGAAAAAAACGATTTTTGAGATCTGTGCATTACTCGTGCCATAGCCTAAATATCTTCTTCTCATTTCGTCATAGTCATCTTCAAACACATAATACGCAATAGCTGCTATGACAGCTCCTATCACGCCTAATACAATGCTCACGATACCTAATTTTTTCATAAAAGTCACTCCTATATCTATTTTTTTGTCATAAAAACTTATAAAAGTCATATAATTGATTGCCGTTGTATTGTCCGCTGAGATCTTTGAATAATAAGCCGACATAGCGGTGTTCTGGTCAATAGGACTTATATGTTCCGCCATATCGCATATCCGTGACGATACGCTCGTTGCCTCCTGCACAGCCTCATAAAGCATATGCTGATTGGCTTTTATCTGTTCAAGTTGATTTATAATGTTATCAAGCTTGCAAACAGTTTCAGGATATTTTATAGTATCTTCGGTATTTAGCTTGTCAAGATTTCTTACCGCTGCTTGCTGCAAAAAGCAGAATCAGGGTCTATCTGCGTTCCGCATTTTTTACAAAACATTTATTCTTCCACCTCAGCCTCTGCAATTCGATTTCCGCAGTTTTTGCAGAATTTAGCCTCTTTATAATAAACATTCCTTCACTTCCCGACTGTGAATTATGCTCACAGTCATTAGATACATTTTACTACATTTTGTTGTATAAGTCAATACTATATTACAATTACATTAACATCTTTGTAAAACCTATCCAAAAGTAAGTCGCATATTTACTACATTTTGCGGTAAACTATTCACCACATTTTGTGGTATGGTATAGTATTTTTATATCATATTGAAAGGACAAAAATAATGGCATACACAAAGATAAGGGATCTGAGAGAGGACGCAGATCTGACGCAGGCACAAATGGCAAAGGTGCTCAACTGTTCACAGCAGGCATACAGCAACTACGAGCTTGGGCAGCGTGACATACCCACTGACATTCTCATTGCCCTTGCGGAATTTCATAAAACGAATGTTGACTATATACTGGGGCTGACAAAGACAAAAAAATACTACAAAGAGCTATAAAAAAGGGACTCATGCATTTAGCACAAGTCCCTCAAAAATTCAATATTTATCTGTTATCAGATTAGTTGCCGTACTTAGCAGTGCTGATCTTGATACCAGGGCCCATTGTAGAAGCTACAACTACGCTCTTAAGGTACTGACCCTTAGCAGCGGCTGGCTTAGCCTTTACAACAGCGTTGATAAGTGTGTTGAAGTTCTGCTCGAGCTTCTCAACACCGAATGAAGCCTTACCAATAGGGCAGTGAATGATGTTTGTCTTATCAAGACGATACTCGATCTTACCAGCCTTAGCCTCTGTAACAGCCTTAGCTACGTCCGGAGTAACAGTTCCTGCCTTTGGGTTTGGCATAAGTCCTCTAGGTCCGAGGATCTTACCAAGACGTCCTACAACACCCATCATGTCAGGTGAAGCAACTACAACGTCGAAATCCATCCAGTTTTCCTTTGTGATCTTCTCAACGAGATCCATGCCGCCAACATAGTCAGCGCCTGCTGCCTTAGCAGCCTCGTACTTGTCTTCCTTACAGAATACGCAAACTCTTACAGTCTTACCAGTTCCGTTTGGAAGTACAACAGCACCTCTTACCTGCTGATCAGCGTGTCTTGAGTCAACGCCCAGACGAATGTGAAGCTCGATAGTTTCATCGAACTTTGCCTTAGCACCCTTAGCTGCAAGTTCCAGAGCCTCAGGAGCGTCATATTGCTTAGCCTTGTCGATAGCCTTGAAGCTGTCAACATACTTCTTGCCATGTTTCATTAATATTTCCTCCTCATTAAGTGGTAATACCGACAGTGGATATCTAGTCGGTTAGCGGAAAATTCCTCCCACCATTGCCGTGCATGAATGCACAGTACGATTGATTAGTCCTCAACTACAACGCCCATTGAACGGCATGTACCAGCGATCATGCTCATAGCACTCTCGATGTTTGCTGCGTTCAGGTCAGGCATCTTCTGCTCAGCGATCTTCTGAAGCTGCTCTTTTGTGATAGTTGCGACCTTAGTCTTGTTAGGAACACCGGAACCTGACTCGATCTTGCAAGCCTTCTTGATGAGAACTGCTGCCGGAGGAGTCTTGGTGATGAATGTGAATGATCTGTCTGCGTAAACTGTGATAACAACAGGGATGATAAGACCGATATCGTTCTTAGTTCTCTCGTTAAAATCCTTTGTGAACGCCATGATGTTTACACCGTGCTGACCAAGAGCTGGACCAACCGGTGGTGCAGGAGTTGCCTTTCCTGCTGGAATCTGAAGCTTAATATAGCCTACTACCTTCTGTGCCATTTGTTCGCACCTCCATAATTAAGTGGTAAGGCGAGCGCCATCCGCTCTCCCACGTTTCCGGAAGCCGTATATCCGAACCGTCATTGACGGCTTTGCTTCCATTTTCACGAATGTTTGCGGAGTTTTACCGCCTTTTTCCTTATTCCTCAGACTTTATCTGTGTCAGCGGCATAGTAACAGTTGTTTCTCTGCCCAGCATAGATACTCTGACGTCTGCCGTCTGTGCTTCCATATCGAATTTCTCCACAACTCCTGTGAAGCCCTCGAATGAGCCTGCTGTTACAACGACGTTGTCGCCTTCCTTGAAGCCGACCTGAACGTTAGCGCTTCTCTGTGTGTCAACACCCAGTGCTGCGACCTCTTTATCGGTCAGCGGAACAGGCTTTGACGCAGGACCAACGAAGCCCGTAACGCCTCTGGTATTTCTAACGATATACCATGAATCGTCTGTAAGCACCATTTTTACAAGCCCCTAGCTTGGCAAAAGCTTTCTGTTTGGCTGGACTACTGTCTGTGCCCGCTTATTCTAGTGCGTCGACTGTTTCGTTCGAAAAGGTAAATGGGATGTATATCCTTAAAGCCGAAGATTCGACAGTGAAACAAGTGTTCGACTACATTGAAAAACATAGCCAATATGTTTTTGTCTATGATCAACCTGTAAAAGATCGTCTCAACAACAAAGTGAACATCGAGTTGAAAGGAAAGTCGATCGATGCTATTTTGACGGAAGTATGTCGGCTAGCCGATTTGAAATATACCATTCAGAACCGTCAAGTAACCATCACTGCTAATCCTTCTAAAAAGGCTACTACTCAAGTGAAAAAGGCGAAGCGCATCTCTGGTCAGGTAGTCGATGCAACTGATCTTCCGATGATTGGTGCTACGGTTCGTGTGAAAGGTAGTGATGCAGCTACTATCACCGACCTTGATGGTAAGTTTCAGATAGACGTTCCCGAGGGTAGCGAATTGCTCATTAGCTATGTGGGCTTTGTGGATAAAATCGTGCGGATAGATAGCAAAAATATGTATGCCATAGTAATGGAAGAAGCTAGCAGAGCGCTCAACGAAGTAGTTGTTATCGGTTACGGTGTGGTAAAGAAGAAAGACCTTACCGGTGCGGTGGCAGCCGTGA
>ERZ779649.2032-NODE-2032-length-10108-cov-2.238934_pt1 | contig 10108 bp, 4 predicted proteins | sample MGYA00511882_ERZ779649 | MGnify/ENA primary metagenome ERZ779649 (study PRJEB29588, sample SAMEA2157793) | human gut metagenome | biome: human gut; feature: human-associated habitat; material: faeces | place: Denmark | collected 2008/2010 ... | reverse complement strand
CCTGCCTTTCATGATCCTCCCGATTTATAATGTGCTGGCAAAGATCGACGACAATACCATCAACGCCGCCAAAGACCTGGGTGCAAACAATTTCCAGACACTCATTCACATCTGGATTCCGCTCAGCATCCCGGGCATCATCAGCGGCATTACCATGGTATTTGTCCCGGCGCTGACAACCTTCGTTATTTCCAGTCTCTTAGGCGGCAGCAAGATCCTGCTCATTGGAAACGTCATCGAGCAGGAATTCACAAAGGGAAGCAACTGGAACCTCGGTGCCGGACTTTCCATCAGTCCTTTTTTCATTAAAGCTGGGAGTGCCGGTGTGGGCGCAAACGACAAGATAGGCGTCGGGCTTATCGGATGTAACGGCATGGGATTCGAAGACCTTAAAGCGTTCCTTCGTAATCCGGAAGTAGAGTGTATCGCCTTATCGGATATCGATGAGAACGTATTAAACAACCGGGCGGCAGAGACCGAGAAGATCACCGGAAAGAAAGTGAAGCATTTGTATAAAGACTGGCGTAAATTGATAGATAATAAGGATATCGATCTCGTAATCGTAGGAACTCCCGATCATTGGCACTGTCTGCAAATGGTATCCGCTTGCCAAGCCGGGAAGGATGTGTATTGTGAGAAACCGCTGGGAAATAGTATCGAGGAATGTAACATTATGGTACGGGCGGCGCAGAAATACAACCGGGTCGTGCAGGTAGGCCAATGGCAACGTAGCGACCCGCACTGGCAGGACGCCATGCAATTCGTACATAGCGGACAGCTGGGTAAGATACGCACCGTACGTGTATTCTCTTATCAAGGTTGGTGCCCCTCTATCCCCGTCAAGCCGGACGAGGCAGTGCCCGCTGGAGTGGACTATGATATGTGGCTAGGGCCGGCACCACGACGCCCATTCAACCGGAACCGTTTTCATTTCACATTCCGTTGGTTCTGGGATTATGCGGGAGGTTTGATGACTGACTGGGGTGTTCACCTGTTAGACTACGCATTATATGGCATGAACGTTACCGCACCGGAATCCATCATGGCATCCGGAGGCAAGTTCGGTTATCCGGATGACGCTTGCGAGACCCCGGACTTATTGCAAACCATCTATACATTCAAGGATTTCACCGTGATGTGGGATCATGCGATCGGTATCGACGATGGCGCTTACGGACGCAATCACGGTTTGGGATTTGTAGGCGAGAACGGTACGTTGGTGATCGACCGTAGCGGCTGGGAAGTGATACCGGAGAAAGTGAACGGACAGGCACGTATGGAGGCAGTACCTTTAAAGAACTCATACGGCGAAGGGGGACTGAACTTACACGTAAAGAATCATCTGGAATGTATCAAGAGTCGGAATCGTAATTGCAACGCAAGTGTAGAGATCGGAGCACATATCGCCAAGTTCTCCCAATTAGGGAATATAGCCTATCGCACGGGTAAGAAATTATCGTGGGATGGAAAGAGTTTCCATGATACGGAGGCGGATAAACTATTGTGCAAGGAATACAGGGCACCGTGGGAGCTACCGAAAGTCTAAGGATCTAGTTGTAGAGACGGGGCGTGCCTCGTCTCTACAACTGGGTATTTATTGATGTTCGGGGCGTAACAGGTCGTTCACCGTCTTCACGGGGTTGAATGTCTCGATAGGAACTTCTACGAATACCGTGTTCCAGTCGCTCATGGCACCGTTCCACAAGCCCGGCAATTCCAGCGCTTTCAATTCGCGGCCATCCTTGCTCTTATAAGAGATGAAGCCCGTATTCTTATCCACGTAATCCGGCAAGTTGTATTTCTCTCCCTTATAATTCTTAACGGCGCAAACCAAATCCACGGGATTAAAGTAAGAACCGTTCTCAAACATCTTCTTGCTTTTTTCGTCTGACGTATCAATTTGTGAACTCTCAAGAATCTGCGGAGAAATACTGCCATCGTTATTAAACACAAGGAACGGCCCGCCACCCGGCTCGCCGACATTCTTCACCATACCGCATACACGCAACGGGCGAAGCAGTTTGCTCTTGATATACAGGATTAACTCGGCGTCTTCCAGTAATTTCGTATCCGGGTTCTTGATACATAAGTCATCCTGCAAGAAATGAATCATCTCCTCTACCTCGGCATGGGTATATTTGCCGGTCTCGATCTGTTCCAGATATCTGAAGGCTTTCTCCTGCAAGGTTACCAAGACACCGGCGATCACCTTCTTGTAGATAACCGTAGAGCATTTGAAGCTATCCGGAACCACGTTATCTATATTCTTGATAAATACCACGTCGGCATCCACATCGTTCAAATTCTCGATCAAGGCTCCATGTCCACCCGGGCGGAACAATAACTTATCATTCTTATCGCGGAACGGCGTGTTATCCATAGCGGCCGCTACCGTATCGGTACTCGGTTTCTGGATACTGAAAGAGACATCGTATTTCACAGAGAACTTCTCCTCGTACTCGCCAGATTTATCGGCAACCAATTGCTCGAATAAAGCCTGATGCTCCGGAGATACCGTGAAATGGATATTCACCTCGCCGGCGTTATTCTTGGCGTACATGGCGCCTTCGGCCAGATGTTCCTCCATCGCCGTACGAACCGTATCGGCATATTTATGGAAAAGCAACAAGCCTTTCGGTAGCTGTCCGTAATTCAAGCCTTTCGGCTCCAATAAATTGGATACCACCTCCTTGTACTCGCCCAAGGCTACCAACGCAGGAATATCTTTCCCTGTATTCTCCACGCACTTCTTGTCCAAAGCCTTATAGAAAGCGAATTTCTCGATCTCGCTAAAGAATTTCTTCTCGAAAGCATTCATCGGTTCCTTATAATCCGCTGAAAGGAACTCGTACAGATTCTTAAACATACGGCTAGCGGCGCCGGAGGCAGGTACGAATTTTACGATTTTCTTGTTTTTAGCCAGATAAGCGTCCCAAGCATCCATATAAGAAGCCTGTTCCTCTTTAGATATTACCATAATACCTTTTTCTACCGAAGCGGAGGCCGCTATCTCAAGGAAAGGGAAACCTTTTACGAAGCAAGCGAGTTGCTCTTCAATCTGTTTTTCGCTGATTCCTTTGGCTTTCAGCTGTTCTAAATCGTTTGCGTTTAACATAGTATAGTATTTAATGTGAATAATCTCATCAGTAACACCACAAGCACTTATGCGCTATGTGTATCGCAAATGTATAAAATAACCGCAAGATACGTGTTGAAATTCCATAGAAAAAAGTATTTTTACAGCATGTTTTGCGGTTTGTCCTCAACCGGGCAATAAAAATGATATAACTATGGATACAATTGGATTCTTTACGTCTGAGGAAAAGAAGCTGTTCTTCTCCAAATACAGGCTCCTGTTACGAAACCTTTACTCTTTCCTCGAGAGGGAAGATATCCGGAAGATGAAGGAGCTGATGAAGCGGGTTGTCGCCCTCGATTGCTACGGCAGGGATAAGAATGGTATCAACGGTTTATTGCGAAATATCGACACGGCCTTGATCGCCACCTTGGAGATTGGCTTGAAACGTACCTCGGTCATCGCCCTCCTATTATACCGCCCGGTATTGAAGAAGGCGATCACGATAGAGGAAGTGGAGCAAAAATTCGGGGCGGACGTGACCTTGATCATCCGTCGCCTCTTGAAGACCTCCGACCTGTATGCCCGGAACACCGCCGTCAACTCGGAGAATTTCCATCATTTGCTTTTCTCGTTTGCCGAGGACGTACGTGTGATCTTGCTTATGATCGCCGACCGCCTCTGCCTCATGCGTATGGGAAAACAGATGCAAGAGGATGATCGTATCCGGCTGGCTACCGAGGCCTCTTATTTGTACGCTCCCCTCGCCCACCGATTGGGTTTATATACGATCAAGAGCGAGCTGGAAGACCTTTCCTTGAAATATACGGACAGGAAACAGTATGACTTCATCAAACGGAAACTGAATGAGACGAAACGCTCCCGCGACGCTTATATCGCCGAGTTCATCGCCCCGATCAAGCGGAAGCTGGCAGCGGCAGGATTCAAGTTCGATATCAAGGGGCGTACCAAATCCATACATTCCATTAATAACAAGCTGAAAAAGCAGCAGGTGGAATTCGAGGGTATCTACGATCTTTTCGCTATCCGGATCGTATTGGATACGCCGCTGGAGAAGGAACGCTCGGAATGCTGGCAAGTCTACTCCATCGTCACCGATATGTACCAGCCCAACCCGAAGCGTATGAAGGACTGGATCTCCATCCCGAAGACCAACGGTTACGAGAGCTTGCACATCACGGTGATGGGCCCGCAAAATAAATGGGTGGAGGTGCAGATCCGTACGAGGCGGATGGATGAGATCGCCGAGCGAGGCCTGGCGGCGCATTGGAAATACAAGGGCGTGAAAGCGGAGAGCGGGCTAGACGAGTTCTTGAATACCGTACGTGCCGCCTTGGAGACCAAGGAGAATAATCCGCTCGACTTGATGCAGGATTTCAAGATGGATCTATATAAGGATGAGATCTACGTCTTCACGCCTACCGGCGAGCTTATCAAGCTGGCCAAGGGAGCGACAGTCCTCGATTTCGCCTTTGCCATCCACACGAAGCTGGGAAGCAAATGCGTGTCGGCTAAAGTGAACGGGAAGAACGTACCGATCAAATACGTGTTGAACAACGGCGATAGCGTATCCGTCATCACGTCGCCCGCCCAAAGCCCGAAGCGGGATTGGCTGAACTTCGTCGTCACCTCCAAGGCACGTGTGAAGATCAAGCAGGCCTTGAAGGAGGAGACCGTGAAGGCCGTGGAATTCGCCAAAGAGATGTTGCAGCGCCGCTTCAAGAACCGGAAGATCGACATGGACGAGCCAACCATGATGCGCTATATCAAGAAGAAAGGATTCAAGACCGTCACGGACTTCTACATCGAGATCGCCGAGGAACGCCTCGATCCCAACCAAGTAATCGACGAATATCTGGAGGCTTTCCGCAAGGAGACGGAGACGAACGAGCGCACCGAGGTGCGTAGCGCGGAGGAATTCGTGACCACGACTCCGGTGGAGGAGATATCGACGAACAAGGATGTCTTGGTGATCGACAAGAACCTGACGGGTATCGAATATAAACTCGCCAAATGCTGCAACCCGATTTATGGCGACGAGGTTTTCGGTTTCGTCTCCACGCAGGGTATCAAGATCCACCGTATGGATTGCCCGAACGCCCAAGAGATGTTCAGCCGCTTCGGTTACCGGATCATCCGTGCGAAATGGAGCGGCAAGGGAGACAATGGCTATACGGTTACGCTGCGGGTGATCGGACGGGACGATATAGCGATCGTCACCAACATCACCTCCGTGATCGGAAAAGAATCGAACGTCACGCTTCGCTCCTTAAACATCAACTCGGTAGACGGATTATTCCAAGGTAACTTTACCGTATTGGTAAGAGATACGACCGCGTTAAACTTGCTGACGAAAAAGATCAAGGCGGTAAACGGAGTGAAAGCGGTAGAGCGATTAAATTCTTAGACAGTGTACTGTGCACGAAGTACTGTAGTACTCTGTACGAAGTACTACAGTACCCTCTAGGAAGTACCGCAGTACTTCGTACAGGGGACTGTGCCAACTGTAAGACTGAGCCTTGTGACTATAAGATCACAGAATCGGCTTCAGCCCCATCTTCTCCGCACGTTGTATAAGGAATTGACGGGCCGCCTCATACTCGTTCGGGATCACGCCGTCGAGGATGGCGTTCTTGATCGCCTCTTTCAGCACGCCGACAGGCTTGGAGGGAGCCAAGCCAAACGTCTCCATGATCTCCTCGCCGGATACCGGGGGCTGGAAGTTACGGACACGGTCTTTTTCCTCTATATCGGCCAGTTTCTCGCGCACCTTACGGAAATTGTTCAAGAAACGGCGAACCTTCTCCGGGTTCTTGCTCGTGATATCGGCCTCACAGAGTTTCATCAAATCGTCGATATCATCTCCCGCGTCGAACAGCAGACGGCGGATCGCCGAATCCGTCACCTCATCGTCCGACAAGGCGATCGGACGCATATGCAGGCTTACCATCTTCTGCACGTACTTCATCTTCTCGTTCATCGGGAGTTTCATCTTCCTGAAAATACCGGGGATCATCCGCTCGCCGATAAAATTATGATTATGGAACGTCCATCCCAAGCGAGGGTCGAAACGCTTCGTGGCAGGCTTGGCGATATCGTGGAAGAGGGCGCTCCAACGCAGCCATAGATTATCGGAAGTCTTGCTCAAACGATCCAGCACCATCAAGGTATGGGCGAAATTATCCTTATGCCCGATCCCCTCCTTGGTCTCCACGCCCTTCAAGGCGCAAAGCTCGGGGAAAATCAATGGCAACAGTCCGCATTTATCCAGCAAGTCGAAACCGATAGAGGGCTTTGGCGAGAGGACGATCTTGTTCAACTCATCCACGATACGCTCCTTGGAGATGATGGAGATACGCTCCCGGTTACGGATGATGGCGTCGAAGGTATCGGGATCGATAAAGAAACCTAATTGAGTGGCGAAACGAACCGCGCGCATCATCCGGAGCGGATCATCGCTGAAAGTAACATCCGGGTCTAAAGGCGTACGGATCGTAAGCTCGTCCATATCCTCCAACCCTCCGAAAGGATCGACCAATTCTCCGTAACGCTCCTTATTCAGGCAAAGGGCTAAGGCGTTGATCGTGAAATCGCGGCGGTTCTGGTCATCCTCCAAGGTGCCGTCTTCCACGACTGGCTTACGGCTGTCATGGCTGTAGGATTCTTTCCTTGCCCCCACGAATTCCAGCTCCAGATCGCCGGCTTTCACCTGCGCCGTCCCGAAATTCTTGAAGACGGAAAGATAAGCGCCACGCCCGATCTTCTTGGCCACTCGTTTGGCCAACTCGATACCGCTGCCTACCGCTACCACGTCTATATCCTTGGATGGGCGGTTCAAGAAAATATCCCGCACATATCCGCCTATTACATATACCTCAACACCTAGCTCTTCCGCCGCCTCCGATATCAAATGGAAAGGCTTCGCGGATATATGATTTACTATCTCTTCCTCGTTTATATACATATTTATGTATTCCAAATCCAATAAAGAGCGCAAAGATAATCAAATTTCATGTACTTTTGCGGTATCAAATACATTGAACGAGAAAGATATGAAAAAGTTAGCGATCTGTATAACGCTCATTGCCGCCATTTTAACGGGCTGTAACGGAGACGAGAAAGCGGCTCAGGCCCGTTTGGACAAGGCCCGGGCCATGTACGAGAATAACGAGTTTTTCGGGGCGAAGAACGAGATAGACAGTATCCGGGCACTCTATCCCAAGGAAGTAAAGGTACTGAAGCAGGGATTAACGCTTATGCGCCAAGTAGAAGTAAAGGAGGCGGAGCGAAACATCGCTTTCTGCGACAGCTTACTCCCGATCAAGCTGGAGGAAGTAGAGGGATTGAAGAAAGGCTTCGCTTTCGAGAAGGATTCCGTTTACGAGGAAATCGGCAATTATATCTGGAAACAGCAGACGATCGAGCGCAACGTGCAACGTTGTTACGTACGTTGCGGCGTGAACGAGGAGGGCGAGATGTATCTGGCCAGCGTATATTACGGCGGACGCCCCATCGAGCATACGGGAATCAAGCTGAGCCTGAAAGACGGCCAATTCGCCGAGACCGCTTCCATCCCGTACGACGGCGGACTGAATTACCGCTTCAAGGATATGGGAAGCACCACGGAGGTAGTGACCTACAAGGGGGAGCACTGCGTCGATGCCGTCAAGTTCATCTACGATAACGAGAAAGAGCGGATCAAGGTGGAATACACGGGAGGCAAGCCTTACATTATATATATGGCGGACGCCGACAAGAAAGCGATCGTCAACACCTTCAACCTCGCCACCGTATTAAGCGATATCAAGAGCATGAACACCTTGAAAGAGAAATCAGAGAAGAAGATCGCTTATCTAAAGAATAAACTGGAGGAGTAGAATCCCTCCATACAAATGGCCTACCTATAAACAAAGCACCGGGACCCCTACCATACAGTAGGAATCCCGGTGTTAGTATACAAACTGATATCCACTATCAGTTATTCATCATTTAACGACTACCTTCTGAGCGGTCTCGCCATCAACGGAAACTACCACGATACCTTTCGATGCCGGCATCACGAAGTTATCTGAAGAAGCGATAGCGGAAGCGGTGGTCTGACCTAAGATGTTAGACAATGTAACCGTCTTGCCTGCCGCATTCAAGACCGTAACGCTAGCCTCGCCAGCGATTACCGTGAAGCTGGCAACCTCTTCCAATTGTTCGTTGGAAACCGGAGTCGGAGCATTCTCGATCGTGAACGGAACGCCAACATTAGACATTACCACAACATTGTTTACCACACCTACATAAGGAGTCTTCAACTCGCCCGCGGCCACGGTGCGATTCAGCTCTTTCTGGTTCTCCAATAAGTAACCACCATCCTGAGTTGTCTTGAAGGCGAACAAAGCGTTGTTATCCAAAGACGGAACGATATTCGCTTTATCGCTGAAGCCTACACGGTAGTAAGTAGCGCCATTGCTAACGAATGTCTCGTTAGAATCCCGCAAGGATACCATATAGTAGCGAGGAGAAACAGCTTTGGTAGTTGTCTCCGGCGTATAGATCGATGTCGTGATGAAATACAACGGTTTACCAGCGATCACGGTATCGGCTTCTTGAACCCACAAAGAGAAGTTGTCAGTCTCATAAGTTGACTTCAAGATATCTTGGCCTTCGTTCTTCACTTCGGCGAAGAAATTCAGCGGATTCATCGTCAAGAACTTACCATTCGTACCGAAACGCTTGTGAGAATTGTCGATAGAAGCGTACTCTGGAGCCTCTACAGCGACAAAGTCGAAGTAGTTAACCTTATCGGAAAGGATCAGGTTCGCCGTATTCACGTTCATAAAGACATATTGAGTGGTCGCACCTACCCTTGTAGCCATCTGGTATTTGCCACCGGTCGTAGCCGTATTGAATACGAATTCCAACGGAGCGGTATAATCAGATAATTTCAACGGTCCGCCATTCTCGCTGGCAACCAAATCATTGCTGAAACGTTCTTTCAACATATAAGTCGCATGATACAAGGTATCACCTAAAGCACGGGCACCTAAACCATCCGTTACATTTTGTACGGAATCTTGGCTAACCACGATACGAAGAGCGGCTGCGTTCGCTGCGTCACCAGATTTAATCATCAATACGGAATCAGAAGTAAACGCATACAGATCGTCTACGCCCGGAGTACCGGAGATTAAGTTCAATACATAGCCATTATCGGCGAGTTCCTCCGCAGAGAAGTGACGAGTACCCAAGAACTTATCCTTTAAATCCACATTCGCTTGATATTCCACCGTAATAGAATCGGTGCTACCCCCAAATGTATAGGTATTGGCCATACCTTGAACGGCGAAGATCTCCTCGTTAGAGATAATAGTCGTATTCGTATTACGGTCTACAACCGAATACATTCCGTTGTTTTCCTTGATATACCACTGTCCCTTCGGTTGATAGATAGAAGGTTTGAAACCTGCTGCGGTTACCAACTTATCGGAAGCGGCACTCTTATCGTAAGCGACAGCGTATTGTCCGCCCTTATCGCCCTTGCTCGCACTCTTCAAGAAGTATACGCCTGTACCTGTAGCGATCGTAGAAGGAGTTCCCTTCGTTACGGTAATGACAGGAGCGGCTCCTTGAGCAGGTTGAGTAGAGCCGGACTGCAAGTCAGATACGGTCAAGGCTTTTGTCTCGATCACGCTGGCATATACGACACGTACGTTCGGAACGGAGGTCATCGGACTTGCGTTCACGGTCGGAGCGGCAGCGGCATACATAGCCAAAGCGTCGTTCTTCAAGTTGATCGTGAAATAGAATTTCTGGAAATCAGCGTTACCCAGTGTATGCAAGCCACTAGCGTCATAGGTGGAGTCAGCCGTAAACTTAGCCCCATATACACCGGTAGCACCGGCTATCACATTCTTCAATGTATCGACACCTAAGTATTTTGCTTTACCATCACTAAATACTTGGTCACCTTGGATCTGCAAGGTCACATATTTAGCGTCGGCAATAGCGCCTGTAGCGGGA
>ERZ779649.2031-NODE-2031-length-10109-cov-2.849115_pt1 | contig 10109 bp, 9 predicted proteins | sample MGYA00511882_ERZ779649 | MGnify/ENA primary metagenome ERZ779649 (study PRJEB29588, sample SAMEA2157793) | human gut metagenome | biome: human gut; feature: human-associated habitat; material: faeces | place: Denmark | collected 2008/2010 ... | reverse complement strand
TGCTGCTGGCGCCGATGAGCTGCCAGCACTCGTCCACGAAGATGGCTTTTTCCGCCGTGCGGTTCTCTTTGGCCTTGTCCCATACAAAGTCGAGAGCAACAAACATCCCCACCGTCAGCAGGTCGCCGGTCAGCTCAGAAATATCAAGGACGATGTACTTGTTGTCCAGCGCCACATTGGTTTGCTGATTGAAAGAGCGGGCAGAGCCGTTGACCAGCCGGTTCAGGATGTTTGCAAGGCGCTTGGTTTCGGGAGAAGCGGCGAGAATTTCGTACAGGTCGCCCAGTATCGGCATTTCTTTATAGTGCCCGGGATGTTCCGGCTGCTCCAGAGAAGCGTTATCATGCGTGATGCCCTTTGTCCCGTAGGTACAGATCATGGCATCATCTAAAAGCTGCCGCTCTTCATGGGACATATCCGGGATCAAGAGACTGAAAAATGTATGCAGCCGCTGAATTTTGGCCGCCAGCAGAGATTTTTCTACGCCGGGGCCGTCCAGCAGATCGTCCACGGACTTATCTGCCTTGCGGATCTCCATGATGTTGATGCAGTTTTGAGAAGCCGGAGATATGGAGATAAACTGTCCGCCGATGTTGGAACAGGCCCGGTGAAACTCGTGGCCCTTCAAGGGAGCCACGATAAATACTTGTATGCCTTTGCGCCTCATACGCAGGGCCATGAGCTGCATCGTAAAGGTCTTGCCGGCGCCGCTGGTCCCAAGAATGGAAATGTTGGCGTTTTTGTAGACGCGGGAATCGAAAATGTCCACAATGATGAGAGAATTGTTGTGCTTGTTGACGCCGAGAAGAATGCCGTTGTCATCACACATCTCATAGCTTGTAAATGGATAGCAGCTGGCCGCACCGGAGGTAAGGACATTGCGCTTAGACCGCTCGTAGAGCTGGCGTTCCAGTGAGACCAAGGGCAGAGAGGACAAAAAAGCCTGCTCCTGACAAAAGGAACAGGTTTGAACATCCATGTCCTGCGAAAGCAGGAGCTTTTTCATTTCCGCGACCTTCCATTCAAGGTCATCCACACTGTCGGCTGTGACAGTGATGAGCAGGTTTAGATAATAAAAATCTTCATTATTGGAAAGACCGTCTTTGAGAAAATAGCCGCTGCGAATGGCACCGTCCAGATCATCAAAGTCTGTATTGGTATCGCTGGCCTCTTTGATTTTGCTGCGGTTGATGCGTAGCTGCTGCCCCAGCTTTCGGATCATGCGATCCTTTGGCTGCCGCGTCAGAAATACGTCCAGATCGATCCCGTCACCTGCGTTGACCAATAGACTGAGCCAGCCAGCAGGCACCCGTGCTTTATAGCCGTCCAAGGGGACCAGAAGGTAAGCATAGTATAGTCCGTCTATACAGAGATAACTCCCGTGGCTGAGGTCGATCCGGTCAGGCGCATAAAACTCGTTGACGGGAATTGTATTGATGTCCCGTCCGGAGGCCATGTAGTCCGCCAGAACGGACTTCACCCGCTGGTAGAATGGCTCACTGCTGGCCCTGCGGCAGAGGATGTTATAAAGGATCTCTGCCGCAGCGTTGTCCTCATTTTCGGGGGAAATGACTTCATTGCCGCATTGCCGCAGATAATTTGCCGCCGTGCGTGCGGCGGTTTGCAGAGAAGCGATTGCATCCTCTTCCTCGTGACCTCGTTTGGTGCCGGGCAGCGGTTCGTACTCAAATATGAGGAAAAAGCGTCTCGTGATCGCCTCCCGGGAGCCGAGCTTTCGAATGAGTTTCAGGTAGTCCTTTTGCAAGGCGCGGCAATGCGGGTCTCGCTCCTGTTCCAGCTCCTTGCGGACGGTATCCAGATGCCGGTTAATATCCGCACGCTTTGTCAACGCCTTGAATTGCACCTTGACCGGAGCAATTTTCAGATAGGAAATAAAAGAGTAAATGATGCTCCGCTGCTCTCTCGCGCTGCGAAGCAGGAAGTTGACGGGAACCACCTCTACAACCTTGACATAGCGGTGATCTCTTGTATAAATGACGCCGTGCTCAATCTTCTCAATAGGGATATAGTCCGCCAGGGCATTGAGCGGATGAACGGCTTCTTCCTCCTACAAGAAGGTCTTGAACTGCGTCACGCTGCGCTGCTTCAGATCAACAGAAAATCGGCTGCGGCTTTTGGGGAGCGGAGGATCTTCTGCTTCGCAGTCGCTTTTCCGCTGCTGCACCCAGCTGGGCAGCAGCGTTTTTCCGTTTTTGCCGCCCTGCGTCCCATCGCGTGAAAGGATTCTGCGGTTGTGCAGAAAGCAAAAGAACAGGCGGATAAAAGCGGACAGGCTCATGCCGGATACGCCAATCAAAGCGAGAAGCACCAGCGGAAGAGCTGTCAGGCATAAAATCACAACGCGGACGGTGAGGGAAAACGGAAGGCGCAAAACCGGCACACCAACCGCAAGGCCAAGGATGACCGCCTCAATCGTATTGCGGGTTTTCAAAAGACCGCCGAAGAGTGTGCCGCCCTCCATAAAGTTGGGAGGAATCACATAAACCTCAAATTCTTCCGGTTTCATAGACAGCCTCCCTTACATCCGGTCTTTCCGCTTCGGCGGATTGGGCATCTTCTTGACGATCTCCTTATGATAGTCGATTTCACCGTCCGGTGCGGTAAAGGGCTTCTTGATTACGGTATCAACAGCATACTGCTTGTACCATTGGACACCATCGGCAGAGAAGACCTTCTGGTGTTCACCATCCGGCGCGGCATATTGCCCGGTATGGTACATTCCAAAGGAAATGCCCTCCGGATGCTCCGGAGAATACTCTGTGCCGGTGATGCGCCCGCCGCCGATCTCAATGTTGGAATAGGATATTTGCGGCGCGGCGTCTCCCTGAGCGGTAATGCCCATGTAGGAGGACAACGCCTGTGACGCAAACTCTCCGGTGATGGAGCCGGTAGAGTGCAGGTCTCCGGCTGCGACCATACCGATCACATCGTTGGCAAAACGTCCGCCCTCCAGCATGGAATTGGTAAAAATACGCCCACCGAGGCCAACGGAATGCTGCGACTCCCTGCGGAGTGAGGAAACCGAGGTGGTTCGGGTACTGGAAGCGACTTGCTGATGGGTTACGCCCATCTGCGACTTTTGAGAAGCGCTTTCGCTGCGCGTCTGCTTTGCCTGATGAACAACGCTTGCTGCCTGCCGCTCGGCATTTACAGTACGCTCCGTGGCCTGATGCGCGGCGGACATGGTGGAGGAAAGCAACTACCGCCATGCGGAAGCCCTGCTGGACAGCGACAACGTGACAGCGGAGGATATTGCACAGGCGCGCACGCTGCTGGACACGCTGACGGACCAGACGCGCACGGACGACCTGCGCAAGTCTGCCGACTATCAGGAAGGTCTGCTGCTGCTGAACGAGGGCAAGCTGGATGATGCCGAAAAGCTGTTCATGGCGCTGGGTGATTACGAAAATTCGCGGACGCAGCTGCAGGAAATCGCGTATCGCCGCCTATCCGCCGAAATGGAGACGGCGAGCGACTACGATGCCATCCGCGAAGGGCTGACCGCGCTGAATGGGTATCAGGACAGCGCAGCGCTCATCGAAAAAACGTGGTATCTGGAGGCGAAGAGCCTGCTGGAGGGCGACAATCCTGACCCGGTATCCGCCATTGCCTGTCTGGAGGAAATTCCGGATTACGAGGGCGCGGCGGAACTGGCGCGTCAGGCGCATTACGCCTATGGCAAGCAGCTGCAAGCGGCAGGAGAAACCGCAACCGCCGCCGAGCAGTTCTACCTTGCGAAGGGCTATGAGGATGCCGATGAGCAGGCAAACGTCAGCTATTACGCTCCGGCGGTGAAGGCGCTGGAGGCTGGAAAATTCAAGGAAGCAGCGCGGCTGCTGCAGAACATCCGCGATTACAGCGATGCGGACGACCTGTGGAAGCAAGCTATCTATCAGCAGGCGCTGGTGGAAATGAAAGCGCTGGATTTCGATGCGGCGACGGCGCTGCTGAATCAGCTGCCGGCAGATTACAATGATGTCGCGACGCTGCTGAAAGACTGCGTGTATCAGCCGGCGCAGATTGCGTATTCGCGCGGCGAGTATGAAGCTGCGATTGCCGGATTCACGGCTGTTTCGGATTACTCTGAAGCGGCGGACATGATTCGCCTGTGCAACTACGACTGGGCGGCGAAGAAGGCGCAGGATGGCGACTACGACGGCGCAATCGCGCTGTATGAAGCCTTGGGCGACTACAAGGACAGCGCGCAGAAAATCAGCGAAGTGCGCACGATGAAGGCGCAGGCGCTTGCATCGACCGGCGCGCTGGACAACCTGCAGTCCGCCGCCGTCATCTACGCCGAATTGGGCGACGAAGCGAGCCTTGCCGCGACGCAGTACCAGCAGGCGGCGCTGCTGCTGCAAAATCAGCAGTACACCGAGGCGCGGGAGATTTTCGCTGCGCTGGGAACGTATGAGGATGCCGCGACGCAGCTGAAGGCGTGCGACTACGCCATTGCGCTGCAAAAGAAAGAAGCCGGACAGCTGGAGGAAGCTGCGACGCTGCTGGAAAGCATTTCTGGCTATTCCGACGCGGATGAACAGCTTAAAATCGTGCGCTATGCGCAGGGTGAAAAAGCCGTGGCGGATTCGCTTTCGCTGGCGGCAGCGCAGTTCTTCACGCAGGCGGGCGACTATTCCGATGCTGCCGATCGCGCCGCGGCGCAGTATGCCGCCTACTACGGCCCGATTGCCGACAGCGCCCGCGCACAGTACAATCAGCAGGAGTACACGGCGGTGGCTGATTTGCTGATGAATCTGAACATGGAGAATTTGCCCGCGGATTACGCCGATTTGCGCGATATTTTCCGCGAAAGCTGCTATCAGGCGGGCGAAAGCTATTATGCCGCCGGACAGGTGTATCAGGCGTACCCGTACTATCAGGAAATCAGCGACGAGCGCCGCGTGAAGGAGCGCCTGAAGGAAGCGTGCTATCTGGTGCTTGGCACATGGCAGGATACGGAAGGAAACGCCTACACGTTCAATCTTGATGGCACCTGCACACTTGCGGGCGAATCGCTGTATTTTGCGGTAGACGGGCTGACCATCCGCACGGGCACATCCGCGGATGCGCTGACTGCCACGCACCAGCTGACCGGCATCAGCGCCACCAGCGCATGGCTCTTTGATCAGCGCAATGGGGCGAATGTGCGGATTCGGCTGACGAAGGTGGAGAAATAAGGGGTAATATAATGGGGCGTCTCTCTCGGAAAAAGGAGAGGGACGCCCCTGATTTTGTATAACCTATTAAGCTGATGCGGCGATAATTTGCCTTATCTTTTTCTCTTTTGCTGCATGCTCCATCAGTTCTTCTTGGCTAAACAGCAATTCAAGGATTTTCTCGTCCCACTCGATATTGGAGAAAGTATAATCATACTTTGTGGTTTTCACCGTTTCTTCTCCGAGCAGCCGTCCAGTTTCTGTCATAATATATCCGCCGCAAGGGTGCTTTACCGCCAGCCCAGCTGTACAAATACGTTTGTTGATTTCCTGTGCGGTGCACCCCGTTTTGTCGCCCAGCGCTCTCGCGGTCAGCTTATTCCCGGTAAGATTATCCAGAACATCCTTGGGGATTGTCGGAACAACAGTTTCCTTCACAGCTGTTGCCGCTTTTTCGATGGCGCAAGGAGTTGATTCGCTTGCCTTGAAAAGTCCCTTGATTGAGTTCCAGTTTTTCGCGACAAAAAATGTTCCGATTGCACCAACGCCAATAGCAATCAGCACCGTTTTGTGTTCTTTCACCCACTGAATAGCGCCGCGCCGTTCCGTCCGCTCTGCTTCCATTTGAATACCTCCTCTCGTTTTGTGTGGACATTTATGTCCGCACCTGCTATAATATTATAGCCGTGAATGTCCGCGCAGTCAATAGTTGCCCGCGCGGCGTTTTGGGCATAAATGTCCGCAGCGGAGGAAGTATTATGGCAAATAAAGCAGCACAGAAAGTTCCAGTAAACAAGCAGCGTTTCTTTGAAGTCCTAAAATGGCGTAATTGCAGTATACGAAAATTGGGAGAAGCCTATGAACAGATAGAGAGAACCGAAAAAACCATCCGTCGGTGTTTAGATGCCGGGGAAATGCCGCCTGACCTTTTAGACAGGATTGCAAAATATCTGGATGTTCACCCAAACTATTTATCAGGCGTATATGATAACGATGTTGACCGCATAGAAGATAAATATTTAGAGCCGTTTTTAAGTCTTTCATCAAACCCGAAAAGTACCCTTATCTATTAAAAGCTAAAAGTAATATAGGATATAAATTTTATTTTGAAACGCTTCTTACAAGAAATGATATTTCTATGGAGCAATTCAACACGCTTCCTCCCAAAGAACGAGTCCTTTTTCGGCAGGAAATGGATGTCGCAGTTCTTAGCGTGATAGCAAAGCATTTTGAAACCGACTCTCTCGGAAACAATCTTCAAGATGAACTCAATTATTGCAAATCGTTTGTAGGTGATGATGACCCATTTTCACCTTATGCACGCTTAGAGGGAATAGGTCTGCCAGACCCAGAGTTTGACGATGAACCCTTTGATGAAAAAGAAAACACATGAAAAAGCTGATTTATTCAGCAACAACAGCGAATAAATCAGCCTTTCCTTTATTTCACCCTTCTTGCCGCCCCGCATTCCGCCGCCGCAATCAGCGCCAGCAGCACCACCATCGCGCCGTACCCCACGAACGCGGGCAAGCCGGACTTATCCAGCGCAAACTCCACGCCGACCAGCCCCGCCGCACACAGAAGCAGCGCGCCAACCGGCCACCAGCGCTTCGCAAAGGACAATGAACCCGCTGCACGGCGGCACTCCACAATCAGGATTACCAGCAGCGTCAGCGCACACAGGAGCTGCTGCACCCGCACGAAGCCCCACTTCATGCACTCCGCCAGCAGGCTCTCACACATGATTTGCGGCAGCGCCAGATAAAACGCCGTGCGCAGGAAAAGCTGACCATCGCGTCCGCCGGGCTTGCGGGTCAGACCGACAATCGCCACAATGAGCGCCGCAAGGCAAGACAGCATGAAGATGGCGGGATAGCTTTCGCCCCACTCGTTCGTCAGAGCAAAGGGGAAGAACGCCAGCTGTTCGGGCATCTCAAAGCCCGCCGTGCCGATTTCGCCCAGATACTTTTCGCCGAAGCGGGCAATGGCGACCAGCAGCGCACCCGCCGGGGCAAACGCATCCAGCACGGGCAGGACGCGCTGATGCGTCAGCTTTGCGCTGATGATGACGCCCAGCACCACACCGACCGCGCCGCCGAAGAAGCAGAACGTATCCGGCCGAAGGACAGTGAATGCGCCCCATCCCCAGTGCGGGAACGCATAGTGCCATTGCAGCACCACATAAGTGACCTTGGACAGCACCGCGCCCAGCACAATAGCGGGCAGAATCGGCAGATAGCGTACGTTCCGGGCGCGCAGACGCGCCTCCAGCACAACGATGCCGAACGCGACGAGCACCCAATAGACGGTATTCACTCCTCCGCCTCCTCACCTGTCCATGCCGACGCGAAGTACACGATGTCGGAGATGGCGCGGGTGTTTTCATTCAGTACGTCGTTGATTTTCTCGCCGTTGAAAATCATCATGGTGGAGTCGCCGCCGTCGAGGTTATAGGCGATATACGCGCCCTCGTCAGCGCAGAGCCGTGCGAACTGCTGGAGCGTCATGCCCATCGAGCCGCGCGCCTGCGACGCACAGCAAATCGCCATATATTCCAGCGGGCCAACCTGCGCAATGGCCATGCGCTGCCGCGGCTCATCGAACGCCATGCCTTCCGCCATCGGGTTCAGCACCGCTTTGCCCTCGCGCACCAGCACCGGACCGAAGAAGAAGCTGTTGATGACCTTCTTGCCGTCCACCGTGCCATCAAGCGAATTGCGCTTGGGGCGGAGGACATAGTGGAAGTCGCCGTCCTCATCAATCAGGAGAACGTCGCGGTCGCCGCGCAGGTGGTCAAGATACTCCGTGCCCTGCCGGACGATATAACCGATACCGGTATAGCAGAAATAATCGCCGTCAATGGCAAGGATGGCGTTGCTGCGCTTGGCCATAATCGTGCCCTTGACCGTGCGGGTGGAGTCAAAGCCGCCGGCGGACATGGTGCGCAGCTGGGAAGCATCCGCTATCTTGATGTGCGCAACCCAATAGTCGCACTCCGCCTTGCGCTTCTGCGTCACCTGCACGCTGATGGTGGGATCCTCATAGCTCCAAGTGCCGTCGCCGAGGGTAAAGCCGTCCGGATCAGCGGGCATACCGGGAGAGAAATCAATGGGCAGGGAAACCATCGGTTCCGCCGTCGCCGGGGTTTCCGCCGATTCTTCCGTGTTTTCCGCCAGCGATACACTACCCATCAGCACGATGGCACTCAGCAGCGCCAACAGTCGTTTCTTCATCAGGGTTCACTCCTCTTCATGCTTGATTTTGCCACAGCAAAACGTCCTTTTCCCGTCTTTCATTATACCGGAATGGGGAAGGGTTGTCAATTCTGGGGAACAGCATCGGGGCGGATATTTTCCTCCGTATCACGGCGATGATAGACGTACTTTTCCGCGCTGCATACAATTTCCGGAAGTTCCAGCAGCTCCGACACCGTGACCAGTTGATAGCCTTCCGCCACCAGCTGCGGAATCAGCACGGACAGACATTCCGCATCCTTCTTCCGCGCATGAAAGAGCAGAATGCTGCCGTTCTGCACGTCCGCCAGTGCCTTTACCGGGTCGGTTTCGCTGACATCCCACTTGACAACCGCCAGATAACCAACCGCCGCGACGCTTTCCTCCACCTTCTGGTTCGTCTTGCCCATCGGCGGGCGCATGACCTGCATGGGATAATGGCAGTCCAGCAGTGCATCCACTTTTTCCTGCGTCCGAAGCATCTGGAACTTGATTTTCTGCCGACTCAGCTTCGTAAGGTAAGTGTGTCCCCATGAGTGATTGCCGATTTCGCACCCAGATGCCACAACCTCCTGCCAAAGCGCCGCGTCCTCATATTTGAGCGCCTTGCCGATGGGGAAGAACGTCGCGCGGACGTCGTTTGCCTGCAAAATATCCAGCACCGCCCGAACATCCTCCGCGTGATAGCAGTCGTCAATCGTCACCGCGATTTTCTGCTCCTCGCGGCTGCCGAAGCGGTAGGTAATATCCACCGCTTTCTCCGCACATGCGCATCCCAGCAGCAGAAAAATCATCATCAGCAGTGTTCCGCGTCTGCCCATACGCTCCCTCCTTTTCCAGCCTGTTACCTATTAGACGAATCAGAAATGCCATTCGTTGCACCCAAAATGCAAAAACAGAAAAAAACTGTTCAAGCATTGCCCCCTTGCCTAAATCATGCTATAATGGGAACAAAGCAGCCCGGAGGTGCATGTCCATGAAGCAGTACGGCCTGATTGGGGAGAAGCTGGGGCATAGCCTGTCCGTCCCCATTCACGAGGCGATTTGGGAGAAAATCTCTCTGGCGGCGAGCTACCGGCTGATTGAGATTCCGCGCGGTGAATTGGCGGCGGTTGTACCGGAACTGCTGCGTACGCTGGACGGCTTCAATATCACCGTGCCGTACAAGACGGACGTGATGCCCCTGCTGGATGAGATTACCCCTTTTGCGCGGGAGGTTGGGGCGGTCAACACAGTGCTGACGGGCAAGACAAGCCGCGGCTACAACACGGACGACCCCGGCTTTGAGCAGATGCTGCGCCACTTCGGCATGAATCCGGACGGACGCCCGGTGTTCATCCTCGGTTCAGGCGGAGCGATGCACGCCTGCCGGAACGCCGTGGAGCGCATGGGGGCGCGCGAAACGTGGGTCGTCTCCCGAAGCCCGAAGCACGCGGATGAAATCAGCTACGACGATTTCTATGCGCGCTTCCCCGATATGGGCGGGCTGATTATCAACACGACCCCTGCCGGAATGTACCCGCGCGTCGAGGGCTGTCCGATAGATACGGCGCACTTGACCAGCATCGTCGCCCGCGCCGACGGCGTAGCGGACATTATTTTCAACCCGGCGGAAACGGTACTGACCGCCGCCGCGAAACGTGCTGGAACGCCCGCCTGCACAGGGCTGTATATGCTCATTGCGCAGGCGGTGGAAGCC
>ERZ779649.2027-NODE-2027-length-10126-cov-2.930394_pt1 | contig 10126 bp, 6 predicted proteins | sample MGYA00511882_ERZ779649 | MGnify/ENA primary metagenome ERZ779649 (study PRJEB29588, sample SAMEA2157793) | human gut metagenome | biome: human gut; feature: human-associated habitat; material: faeces | place: Denmark | collected 2008/2010 ... | reverse complement strand
CAACAGCCAGCAGGAAATCAACAACAGTCCGCAACAAACCTTCTCGGACGTAGCTCCCGGTGACGTGAAATACAAAGATCAGAACGGTGACAACCGCATCGACGAGAAAGACGTTGTGAAAATGTTCGGTTCATCTGTTCCACGCTTCTATTTCGGATTCAATCTGAACTTCTCATACAAGAGAGTGGAGCTTTCCGCTGATTTCCAGGGAATGACCGGAGTCACTGTTTCATTGCTCAACAGTCCGCTTTATAGTCCACTTGTAAGCAATGGCAACATTTCAAATACATTCCTGAATGAAGAAATAAGCTGGACACCGGAGAATAAGACCAATGCAACCATGCCGAGACTGACTACTCAAGAAAACTTGAATAACTATCGTGCCAGCTCACTGTGGTACCGTGACGGTTCATTCCTGAAACTTCGTAACCTATTGGTAGCTTACACTTTCCCGAAATCGCAGACTCGCTTTGCCGACCTGAAAGTATTCGTACAAGGCACCAATCTGTTCTCATTAGACAATCTCCATTTTGCCGACCCGGAACAACTTGGCATCGCTTATCCGTCGACAAGAAGTTATTGGGCAGGTATCAAACTTAATTTTTAATGCAAAGTAACAAATGAACATTATGAGAACCAAATACATACTCTTAACCATTTTGTCTTCGTTGGTCTTTGCTTCGTGCAACTACCTTGACTTTGATGAAACGAACAACCTGAAGACAAAAGAAGACATGTACAAGTATTTCGGTACAAGCAAATCAATGCTTACCCACGTATACTCATACATGCCACAAGGCTACCGACTGTTTGCGACCTCCGGCGGAATTTTCACCGAAGACATATATTCCATGCGCGACTGTGCCAGTGATGACGGCGAATTCGGAGCCTATGCAGATAATATCCAGAATACCAATAACGGTAACTGGTCGCCTATTAAAACTTATGACGATTCATGGACCCTGTATCGTGGTATACGTGCTGCCAACAGTTTTATAGCAGAGATTGCCCAAGTGGACTTCACACGCTACGAGCACGACGGACAATATACAAACTGGATGAAGCAGCTGAAATATTTCCCTTATGAAGCCAGAGTGCTGCGGGCACACTACTTCTTTGAACTGGCACGCCGCTACGGTGACATCGCCATGCCATTGGAAGTACTGACTGAAGAGGAAGCCAATACAATCGGCAAGACACCATTCAGCGAAGTAATCAGCTTCATTGTCAGTGAATGCGACGACGCTGCCAATAACTTGCCGGACAGCTATGTAAACGAACCGGGAGCAGAAATCGGCAGAGTGACCAAAGGCTTTGCAATGGCAGTAAAGTCAAAAGCACTGCTATATGCTGCCAGTAAGCTACACAATCCTTCTATGGATACCGAATTGTGGAAAAAGTCTGCCAAAGCAGCAATAGATATTATCAACACAGGGCTTTACTCTCTCGACCCCCAGGAGAGTGCCAACAACCTCGACTCAAAAGAAGTTGTACTGATGAGGATCAATGGTGATAATTCGGACTTCGAAATGTTTAATCTCCCGCTTCGCATGACTGCGGGAACACGCACTTCCAGTCTTATCCCATACAGCAATTACCCATCACAAAACCTTGTGGACGCATTCGAGACAGTCAACGGTTACAAAGTAACCCTAGAAAACACAGGATGGGTTTGCGAAGACCCTGCATTTGACCCGCAATCACCTTATGAGAATCGTGACAAACGTTTCTACCGCGCTATTCTTGCCAACGGAATGTCGTTTAAAGACTACACCATTGAAACCTTCAAAGGTGGCGCCGACGACGGAATCGTATCACAAGGCGGTTCACCGACAGGATACTTCCTGCGCAAGTACATTCAGGAAGCTACCAGCTTCGAACCGGGTAAAGAAGCTGTCAGCAAGCATCATTGGGTGATTTACCGCTATGCGGAAACATTACTAACGTATGCGGAATCTATGGTCAACGCTTTCAATGATGTCAACTACACAGATGAGACTTATAAGTATTCTGCTCTGTGGGCTATCAATGAAGTGAGAAAGAATGCCGATATGCCGTTGATTCCTTCCATGGGAAAAGATGAATTCATGGAACGCCTGTACAATGAATGGCGTGTAGAGTTTGCTTTCGAAGATCATCGTTTCTGGGATGTACGGAGATGGAAGATTGCCGATACTACCCAGCGGGAACTATATGGAGTAAAGATCGAGAAGCAGGCGGACGGTACGTTCAACTTCTACAAGAACCTTTACGAAACCCGTAACTGGAGAGATTGCATGTATCTGTATCCGATCCCTCAAAGCGAACTATACAAGAATACAAACTTAAATCCTCAAAACACAGGATGGTAATTAATTGTCTAATCTAATATTTAAAAGATATATGAAAAAGTTATATAGCAACACGTTAATGCAACTGATTCTTGCACTGTGCACATTCAGTTTTGTAGCATGCCAGGAGTTTGACATCGACTCACAGCCGGAAGGCCCTCTCAATATCCAGATAGATGCTCTGGAGTCTTACACTGCTTTGGCAACTTCTCCGAGCAATGTAGTGTTCAATATCAGCTCCAACACTCCCTGGACGATCGAAAGCGACCAGCAGTGGTGCAAGCCGACTCCTTCGATGAGTGCAGCCAGCTCACTGGTGTCGGAGATTGTGGTGACAATGGAAAACAATACAGGAAAGAAAGCACGTACAGCCAAACTGACTATCAAGGCAGAAGGCGTTGAAGGCACCAAGGTAGTTACTATCGAGCAGGCTTCGAAAGAAGACCTGGTGGTGGTTCCTTACGATGAACTGGTACCGACAGAAGGCGGCAGCATCACCTTTACCATTGCTTCCAACAAAGCTTGGGAAATCATTCCTTCCACCGCTTTCCTTTCCAATATCGACAAAACATCCGGTACAGGTAATGAAGATGCCATAGCAGAAACCGTAACTGTGACGCTGCCTGCCAATGCAGGCGCCAAGAGAGCAGGCACGCTGACTGTAAAAACTGAGTTTGAAGAATACACCTTTACCATTACTCAAAATGGAGTGATCATTGAACTGGAAGAAGATCCCGAAAGTACAACAATCAGCATGCCCGGAACAGGCAGTGGTATGGAAAAGACTGTACTGATTCGCGCAAACAAAGAATGGAAAGTTGAAGTTCCTAAGGAATATCAGAGTTGGCTGAAAGCTGAGGCACTGAGTGAAACAGAGTTGAAAGTAACGACAACAACGACTAATAATCTGATGGTAAACCGTGTCGGCCACATCATTATGAAGACCAAAGAAGTCATCGACGGATTTGACGGCATTACGTTCGACATCAGCCAGGGTACTGCTTTCTGGAAAGAAGGAGGAGCAGATAACTATGTTGTGGATGAGGAAACCGGTTACATGACACTCTATGGCAGTGGAATAGTCACTAACTATTTATTCAAAAAAGGACGTCTCGCATTCGATTTCGAATCTATCAATTTAACCGGAGAAGATTGGATTGAGTTTAATATGTGGCCCAACTCAGGAAATACAAACTTCCATTTGCATTTCTACGCAAATAAAGAAAGTAACTTTACTTGTGGAGGTTCAGGCTTAAACTGGACTCAGAAAACATTTACCTGGACATCGGAACAAACGAATGTAGTGAAGAAGATCGAATTCCTTGTTGTCAACAAAGAAGAAGGTTCGAACGCATTAGTTCTTAAACTGATTATTGATGGTGTTGAGGTTGCCGTATTAGATAATAACATAACCGATCCTTATGCAACCGAACCGGGAGCACCTGTATACTTCAGAATGCATACCACAAATAAAGCTTCCAATTTCACCGTGAAGTCTATCACATGGGAACCAGTAGAATAATAACCGAACCCTAAAATTCAAGAGTATGAGATTAAATATCAGAAAATCAATAATTACAGGCATTTCTCTCGCCACATTGCTACCTGCATTCTCTTTATTGCAGAGTTGCGATGACAGTGAAGCAGAGAAATGGGTAGACCTGCGCTATAGAGTAGAAGACTCCTATCTGGTTGAAGCGAAAAATCCGGAACCAGTCTCCTTCCAGGTCAAGTCAACTGACCCGTGGGAAGTATTCGGAAAATATGATTGGTACACCATCTCACCCAGTACGGGTGAGGCAGGTGAAACCTACACCGTAACTGTTATCTGCAAAGAAAACACTGAATTGGACGACCGTATAGACACGCTCAACATTAAAAGTGACTACTGGACCGGAAAAAGATTCGTTCTGACCCAGAAAGGTACTGCTTATCTGAATGTAGAAGGTGTGGATATGATCGACCAGGAAGGAAACAGCGAAACATTCAGCGTACTCAGCAATCAGAAATGGACTGCTAAAGTAACAGACGGTGATGTTTGGCTCTCCATCCAATCCGGAGCATCGGGCGAAATGAACGGAGAAATCACTGTCACCGCTTCACCGAACACAGGCGAACAACGTACCGGTATTGTAACCATCTATGACCGGCACGGAAAAATAGCCAGAGAAGTACAATGCATACAAGACGGTGTATTGCTGACACCGGATACACCGGAAAACGGCAAGTGGTTTGCTATGTATGAACAGGCTCAGCAACTCACCATCCACGTAGAATCGAATGCAGAATGGGAAGTATCCAAAGAAAACGAAGCAGATGATACCTGGTATCACTTTGAAAAGACCTCATTCAACGGTTCTGCCGATATCGTAATTAACGTAGACGCACACGAAGGCTCTTCTGTCCGTACTGGAATTATCGTACTGAGCACCAAAGCTGCCGAAGGCGCTACTCCGCTTATGAAGACAATCAAGATCAAACAAGCGAATCCACAAAGACCTGTGGTTACTGAAGTAAACAGATCCATCAGTGGTGCTTACTACGGACCGGGTGGTTTAATGCCGGGTCATTACAGCTTCTATTGGGAACCGCTTGGCGACGCCAGTCTGACTACTTTCTTCTCTTGGAGCGGAAAAGCATTTGATGGAGGAGACGTAGAACTTCGCTTCCATATTCTGAGCAAACGGACTCAATTAAGTACAAGACCGTGGAACGGTGACGTATACAATGAGAACAGCGGCCGTGATGTTGATACCAGCAAGCCAAACGTATTATCATTCGAGATACGCGAAGCTATAGATGCCAATGATCCAACACAATCATGGATTTACTCGGAATGGATTCTCAACGGTACAGTCATAGGAAAAGCAACCAGCGACGGTGTGATAGACGCTAACGGTACAAGTGATACTTACAAAGTACCATTCTCGGATACCAAAGATGGTGGTAATTTCTCGATGACAATTTCCGGCGGCAGTGCCACACTGACTAAATGGGAATACATCGCTCCACTAGTATGGGGAGACTAATTCTCTAAAGATAGTGATTGCCTGAACTCCCCCAATCAGGCAATCGCTTCTAACAAACTCAAAAATCAATAAAAAGAAAAAGAGTATGATGAAAAGAAAAATATTACTTATACTGAACATGGCAATCATCGGATTTTCCACTGCTGCCTGTTCGGATGATGAGACCAATTACATCACTCCGGAAAAAAAATATCCGCTCACCGCTTTTGCCGTAGCAATAAATAATGTGTCAGCGAATACGACTTCCTATTATCATGGGAAGATAGACCAGACAACCCACAGAGTGGAAATCGGTACGATCGAGGATGCCAATACCATCACCGGCGTAGACTATACGCTAATGAGCGACGGAGCCACCATCTCACCGGACCCGGCAACATTTGTACACAACTGGAAAAAAGAGCAGACAGTGACCGTCACCACCGAAGACAATCAGACAACGACCTATACTATTGTACTGACCAAGTTTGACGACACCATGAAGGACGTTCTCTTCATGGACGAGTTCGATGTGGACGGCAATCCGGACCCGACCAAATGGGTACTCTGCCAGAAAGCAGGTTCCGACTGGAACGACGAAATGTCCGAAAGCTATGACCAGGCTTACGTAAAAGACGGCAGACTGATACTCAAAGCTGAAAAAATTGGCGACGAATACAAAGCCGGAGGTATCGAGACACAAGGCAAGTTTGACTTCACCTTCGGACGGGTGGAAGTAAAAGCAAAAATCACCAGTTACCCCAACGGCGCATTCCCTGCTATCTGGATGATGCCGAAGAAGTATATCTATGACGGATGGCCGAATTGCGGAGAAATCGATATCATGGAACATGTAAAACAAGAATCCGTAATCCATCATACGATACATACTCACTACACGTATGATTTGAACATCAAAGATCCGTCCAACACCGCACAAGTAACTTGCAATTATCAAGACTGGAACATCTACGCTTTAGAATGGAGCGAAGACAAGCTGACTTTCTTCGTCAATGGTCAGGAAACTTTCTCTTATTCGAACCTGAAACTGGAGAATGAAGCGGAAATGAAGCAATGGCCGTTTACGAAAGACTCTTCATTCTACCTCATCCTGAACATGGGATTGGGAGGAGACAGAGAGGGCTCATGGGCAGGCCCTATCGATGATGCCAACTTACCTGCCATCATGGAAATTGACTGGGTGAAAATAACCAAGTTAGATAAATAGGTTTTAAGGTAAGAGCCAAGGTTTTTAGGAACTTCTAAAGAAAAGAGGAGGTTTATATAATCTCCTCTTTTCGCTTTATTGACACCAATTCCATTATTAGGAAGTATTTGATATACTATAATGAAAATCAAGCCTAAAAACAAAGATGGCAATAACCAGAAAAAATATAGTATCCTTACTTATCGGATTCCTTTTATTAGGCTTATTATTCAATCCGATAAAAGAAATACCTGATGTTCCTCATCAATCATTCTTGTTTACCTGTACATTCCTAGCGACAGTAATAGGTATTGCAGCTTTCTATCCCACTAAACAATTCATTCACCGACTAACTATTATAGACTTATTAGTTATTTTAATAGCGGTGGGGAACATATACTTTTATCCTCCTACCTCTAACCTTTTCGGGTTAGCCCGTTTTGCTCTGATCATACTATATTGGAGCATACGTCAGACAGGAGGATTAAATGGCACTCTCTTATATACTATCATCCTCATAACTACCTTAGTCCTGTCAATTATCGGTTATATGCAGATACTGCATATACTTCCCTCCCATCATCCTCATTTTGATATAACAGGTCCTTATGGCAACCCTACAATTTATGCCGGAATATTATGCTTGTTACTGAGTGCTCCGATAATGGTATTATCGCATTTCAAGTCAGATGCAATCCATAGATATACTTATTTAGTGAGTTTTCTTACGTGTATTATAGCTCTGCCCATATTGTGGCTTACTCACTGTCGTTCCGCCTGGATAGCAGTATTAGCTATCATCAGCTATTCCATTTATAGTCGCTTTTCAATCTCTTTTCGATGGGGTATATCAACCTTGATTACAATTGCGCTACTTTCGTACTTGCTATATCAGTTCAAACCGGCCTCAGCTGATGGAAGAATACTGATCTGGAAAGTTACCGCACAAATGATAAAAGAGAAGCCTTTTACCGGCTTTGGTCCTCATGGCTTTACTGCCAACTATATGCATTTTCAAAGTGAATATCTGAAAAAAGAAGGAAGCATATATGAAAAACAGTTAGCAGATAATAACCACTATGTCTACAACGAACCTTTACGCTGGACAGTAGAATATGGAATTGCAGGATTGCTACTTTATATTGGAATATTATATTGCATTTTCTCGTATAAGAAAAGCGAGATACAATCTTTATCCGCCCAGGCGATATACATAGCCGGACTTGTCTGGGGATTATTTTCTTATCCCGATCAGACTTTCCCGATTCTGGCTGTTATGACTATAGCACTAGCAGAAATGTCCAACAGACAAAGAGAATGTGTAATTAAACAACTTCCTCACAAATATATATTTCTGAAAGCAGTCATTTTCCTTGCCATAGCAGGACAGGAAGCTTTACTGATAAAAATATTTCAATGCCACCGGGAATTATATCAAATATCCCATCGTACTTCCAGCCAATCACCGGAAGAAATTATAACGAGCCTTTCACAGCTGGAAACAGCAATGAAGAATGAAACAATATTTTGGCCATACTATTGTCATACTCTTTACAAATCACAGAGAGACAGCATCTTACTGGATAAGATCACTTATTGGGAACAATTATATCCAAGCACACATACCTATATTCTTAAAGGCGACGCTCTACAACGTACAGACAAAATAAAAGAGGCTGAAACAGCTTATTGGGCAGCTCACTTTATGGTACCCTCCCGACAGAAAGCACGATACAAGTTAGCTCTCATGTACTATCAGCAAAAGCGTATCTCTGAAGCAAACCGACTTGCCAATGAAGTGCTTACTGAAAAAGTAAAAGTATACGGTTTTGAAACCTATGAAATGCATAGAGAATTACGAAGAATTTTCGAAGATCAGCTACAATAATTATTCACTAGAATCTAAGAACATGAAAACAAAAAGAATCAAACGACCTGTTTGTTACCTTGTCGGACTTCTTGCCTTTGGTCTGATGCTGTATTCCTGCTTACAGGACGAAACAGATCTGGACTCACAGGAAACGACAGGGAAAGTTATTAAAGGTAAAAACCGTGAGCTGAGTATAGATGTAGCACGGAGTTGGTACGAAGCTCATCAGACACCTGTAGTTACTACCCGCTCTGTTGTTACCCATTTCGAGTTAATGACTAAGCTGCATTGGAAGAAAGGCTACGAAAATCGAAAAGGAAAGTTTGAAGTAGTGGAAGTCCCTCTATTGACAAGAGGAGGCGCAGTCTTGATGGATAGTGAAACCATGGAAAAATATAAGGAAACAGAAAGGGGAAAGATACGCAACATCTCCCGAATGGTGATCATCAAGAATTTGGAATCAGGAGAAATAATCAATTTTGTGATGCACATCGTAGGCACTTATGACTATCTTATGAAAGCTAAACACTTTGAAGATAATAGTTACTTGTATCGTGCTCCTGATCTAAGTGGCAGTGTTTACTTCTATGAACCGGAAGGTGGCTTAGTTAATGGTTGGCAATATGAAAATGGAAAAATCGTAGCAACGATTAGCCAGGGGACAGAAGAAGGACTAAAAATGCAAGCTACTGCGGATACACGTAGCGAAAGTTCAGAATGTCATTATGAAAGTGTCTTTGTTGAATATGATGAATGTACACCATTTATTTATGAAGATCCTGAATACGGAATCGGCTTCGGTATCGAGTGCCGTACTCGAACAAAATATGAAACCAAATTAGTATGCAACAACATATACCATGATGAAAATGGTAATGCCCATACATGGTTTCCTCCAGAAGTAGATAGTGGTGGTGGCGTTGGAGGAGGTTATCAACCAGTGGCTCCTAAAGCAAAAGCGATATTTCGTAATTCCAATATGACAGATAATAGCTGGAAAACAATTGAGAATCTACTTGATAAAATGACTAAGACCAAGATTGGTGAAGCATTATATCACAAATTACAAGAAGCACTTAAAGGAAAAACTTTGATTATTCAATTTGTTAGTGACAATATGAATAGTAATTTCGATCCTGGTTTAGGAGGTATTAAAATGAGAATGGATATAACTAGCAGTGCTCTTTTGCATGAGATGGTTCATGCTCTCCAATCATATACAGAGCAAGAAACATGGAATGCAACGCAGTTGAATCAAGAATTCGAAGCACATCTCATTCAGCAAATATATATAAATAGTTTGGAGGAAAGCGAAAGGACTTGGTGGTATGAAAAGAGTAAGAATGACTCTAGATGGAATGCAACACGTCTTTTGGTAAGGTATATCGATGAGTTTGGCAATTTACGACCTGGGATAACTGCTGGAAAATTGCAAAAAATAATTCCTAAAATTATAAGTGACTTCAGAGACGTGGGGTATGATAATATTGATTATCCTTGGCTTAATAGCAGAAAAGGATTAGATAATTTCAACAATTTAAGAAGTTTGTATCAATAATAAACAAAGAAATATGAAAAATATATTTATATTAATCAGCCTATTGTATAATGTTTCATTGGCTATTGCTCAAACAAATTATTATACAACAACTAAAACTTTTAACGAGCAGGGATACATCTATCAATGCGATGTAGATACTGAGAGCGGGGA
>ERZ779649.2016-NODE-2016-length-10197-cov-1.805660_pt1 | contig 10197 bp, 9 predicted proteins | sample MGYA00511882_ERZ779649 | MGnify/ENA primary metagenome ERZ779649 (study PRJEB29588, sample SAMEA2157793) | human gut metagenome | biome: human gut; feature: human-associated habitat; material: faeces | place: Denmark | collected 2008/2010 ... | reverse complement strand
CGAAGCTGTTCAGGCAGCAAAGGCAAAGCAGGAAGCTTACATAGCTCAGCAATCCGCCGAGCAGACGAGAGCCGAACTTGAAAAGGCTACACAGACCGCTGATGTTATCGTAAAGGCTCAGATCTCAAAGCAGCAGGCCGAGATCGAAGCTGAAGCACAGGCTGAGGTAGTAAGACGTAAAGCAAAGGGTGAGGCCGATGCTATCTTTGCAAAAATGGAAGCTGAAGCAAAGGGTAATCAGGAAATACTCACAAAGCAGGCAGAGGGTATGAGAAAGCTTGTTGAAGCAGCCGGCGGAGATGCTAATGCAGCAGTCAAACTCATAGTTGCTGACAAGCTTGAAGAGCTTATCTCTATTCAGGTAGAAGCTATCAAGAACATTAAGATAGACAAGATAACCGTGTGGGATACAGGTGCAGGTGCAGACGGAAAAGGCTCGACAGCAAACTTTCTAAGCGGACTTATGCAGTCAGTTCCTCCGCTGAACGATCTGTTCAAGCAAGCAGGAATGTCACTCCCTGATTTTCTTGGCGAGGACATACAGGAAGCTTTGAAAAAGTCACAGGAAGAAGCAGTAAAGAGAGCAGCCGAGGCTGATAATGCAGGAACTCTCGACCCAAAAGATGTTGAGGTAATAGAGCCTGAGAAATAATTAATTTGACCTCCGTAGTTTAACGATTGCGGAGGTCTTTTGGTATAAATAAAAGCGAGTTTCAACATCATGAAACTCGCTTTTTATGTTCAATATGGTTCAACGACTACTGCTCTGCCCTCTTTCAAGGACCTTTGTACATCAATAAAACGCTGATTTTTGCTGCCCATAAATTTCAACTCAAGGCTTCGCTGTGACAGAATAAATGGTCCGTCAACAAGATAATCAAGCTGACTAAGAAGCTCCATATAGCCGTTTTCAGCGTTAGCGTTTGCAATTAGATATTCATAAGTATATCCAGTGAAAGATATGACATTCAGCGGAAATCTATTAAAGGCTTTTATCCTTCCTGCAAGTTCTGCTAACGGTTTGCACTGACAGAAAGGCTCACCGCCACTGAACGTCACGCCGTCAAGAAGCGGGTCTTTTATTATCTCATTGTAAAGCTGGTCTGTGTCAACGACAATGCCACCGTTAAAATCATGTGTCTGCGGATTGTGACAACCCTCACAGCCGTGTGGACAGCCCTGCGTAAAAATAGTGAACCTAAAACCCGGTCCGTCTACGATAGATTCACCGACAGTGCCTGCTATCCTAAGCTCCATGGCTAATTGTCACCCTCACAGCAGGCTTTTGCACGAGGTATCCTCTCATGTATCACCTTGTTGTGTTCAGCCTCAGAACGTCCACACTTCGGGCATTTGTCACCTATTATTCCCGTATATCCGCAAACAGGATCACGGTCAACAGGGTGGTTTATTGAGCCGTAGCCTATGCCAACTTCTTTCATATATCTTACGACTTTCTCGAATGCAGAAAGATTGTTCAGCGGATCGCCGTCAAGCTCGATATAGCTTATATGGCCTGCATTTGTAAGAGCATGGTAAGGAGCTTCAATTTTAAGTTTCTCAAACGCTGTTATCGGATAGTAAACAGGTACGTGGAAAGAATTAGTATAATATTCTCTGTCCGTAACTCCTGCTATCTCACCATAACGTTCTCTATCCATTTTAACAAATCTGCCAGAAAGTCCCTCAGCAGGCGTTGCAAGCAACGAGAAGTTAAGACCAGTACGCTTTGTTTCCTCGTCCATTCTTGCTCTCATACGTGAGATTATCTCCAAGCCAAGCTCTCTTGCTTCTTCACTTTCACCATGGTGCTTGCCAGTAAGCACTTTAAGACACTCAGCAAGACCGATAAAGCCCACTGAAAGCGTGCCATGCTTTAGCACTTCTTCAAGTGTATCGTCAGCCGTAAGCTTCTCTGAATCGAGCCATATGCCCTGACCCATGAGAAACGGATAATTTCTCACACGCTTTGAACACTGTATCTTAAATCTGTGCATAAGCTGGTCGATACAAAGATCCATAAGCTCATCAAGGCTGTCAAAGAAAGCACCGATATTACGCTGTGCTTTTATGCCAAGTCTAGGGAGATTAATGGTAGTAAAAGAGAGATTTCCTCTTCCTGTCACTATCTCACGAGTAGGGTCATATGCGTTACCGATAACTCTTGTGCGGCAACCCATGTAAGCTATCTCAGTGTCAGGATTGCCCTCTTTATAATACTGTAGATTGAAAGGAGCGTCGATAAATGAAAAATTCGGGAAAAGACGCTTCGCTGATACACGGCAGGCGAGCTTGAAAAGGTCATAGTTCGGGTCATCAGGATCAAAGTTCACGCCCTCTTTTATCTTGAAAATATGTATAGGGAAAATAGGCGTTTCACCATTGCCAAGTCCTGCTTCCTCTGCAAGAAGAATATTCTTTATAACAAGTCTGCCCTCGATAGAAGTATCAGTACCATAATTTATGGAGCTGAAAGGCGTTTGAGCGCCTGCACGGGAGTTCATGGTATTCAGATTATGGATAAGCGCTTCCATCGCCTGATATGTGGCTCTGTCAGTTTCTTTCAAAGAGTTTTTATATGCAAAACTCTGTATCTTCTTCACTATAGGTGCGTCAACAAAATTCACAAGGAACTGTGCTTCAGCCTCTTGATAGCCGTTATCATTGGCGAGAGTGATCTTTAAACCCTGCTCATCAAGCATTTCAGTTATTTTCTTTGCAATGCTCTGAGCATCAGAAACTTCACCAAGGAGAGCAAGACCCCTGCCGATATTGTCACGATAGCGGTGTCTGAATGTCTTTCTTACGCCCTCAGCCATATCATAATCGAACTTCGGAAGAGATTGACCACCATGCTGGTCGTTCTGATTGGATTGTATCGCAATGCAGGCAAGCGCAGCATAGCTTTGTATATCATTTGGTGTACGCAAAAAGCCATGACCTGTAGAAAAACCCTTATCAAAAAGCTTTGTAAGGTCTATCTGAGTGCAAGTGGTAGTCAGTGTATAAAAATCAAGATCATGAATGTGGATATCCCCCTCCTGATGAGCCTTTGAATGCTCAGGAGCAAGAACATACATCTCATTGAACTCCTTTGCTCCCACAGATCCGTATTTAAGCATTGTACCCATTGCGGTATCGCCGTCTATATTAGCATTCTCACGCTTCAAATCGTTATCTTTCGCTGATTGGAAAGTAAGATCCTCATAAACTTTCATAAGACGGGTATTCATTTCTCTTGCACGAGTTCTGTTAGAGCGGTAAAGTATATAACTTTTTGCAGTATCAGCCATGCCCTCCTCGATAAGTACACGCTCAACGCAATCCTGAATCTCTTCAACAGTAGGCATATCAAGGTGTTTTTCCATAAGCTTATCAACAACTTTACCCGAAAGCTCCAAAGCTTCCTCATAGTTATCCTTGCCCACAGACTGAGCCGCCTTGTATATAGCGCCAGCTATTTTCTCAATATTGAAAGTTACAGTACGTCCGTCACGCTTTTTTATCTTGATTATCACAATACCGCCTCCGATTTTCCCGATTTATCCTTATATTTTTTATATTCTCACAACTCGCACCGCAAATCACAACATATTGTATAAAAAGCAGCGCTTAATACAAGTATATAGTATAAGTGACGCAAAGTCAAGGCGTTATACAACAAAATGTGACTTTGTTATTTGTATTAAATGCACAAAGCCACATTTTCGTCAGATATTGATTTTAGGCGTCAAGTAAAATGCTTTTAGCTGTAATGTAGTCGAACTTTACGATGTATAATACAAAATAGTTTAGTTCTTGATGCTGTAAAGTGAGCTAACTTGTCATCTCATGCGTCTTCGAATGTTGTTCCATGCCTCTTAAATGTCGTAAATAGGCGAATTCAGCAAGTACGTAAAGCACTTTAACTTGTCGAATTTTTAAATTTTGCACTATGCCGCTGAACTGCTCTCAGCACTCTCGTAAGTGTAATCGTGAGTAACTACAGAGCTGCCTGTTTCATTTTCAAGTACCTCTTCGAGAGTAGTATTCATCATGTAGGCACAGAAAGATATCAGCATTACAAAAAAACTCACTATCAACACAATATCCAATCTATAACCATTTTTCTTCTTTTTGTTATCGTTCATAAGATCTTCTCCAAAATATGATTTTAATACCATTATACTATATCCATCTGCCTTTTTCAAGCCAAAATGACAAAATCGCAGATATTTTTATACCATACACACTGCCATGTGATAGATGCACAAAAGACAATTTCTTTTATTGTTTAATTTTTGTTTTTACCCCTTGCAAAAAAGCCGCATATAGTGTATAATAAATATTATATTGCTTGACGTTCACTAGGCGACAAGCGCTTGTATTAACTAAGATACAGGCAATTTGATTTAACAGAAATGAGGCTTTTATATGTGCGGTTTTGTTGGATTTACAAATAAAATCAATGACGCTTCCATAGTTCTTGGAAAAATGATGGATAGAATAAAACATAGAGGTCCTGACTCTGACGGAAAATATGTTGACGAGCAGATCGCAATGGGTTTCCGCCGACTTTCGATCATCGACCTTTCAGATCAAGGTAGCCAGCCTATCTTCAATGAAGATAAGTCGTTGGTACTTACATTCAACGGTGAGATATACAACTACAAGGATCTCCGTGAGGAGCTTGTAGCGTCTGGTCACAAGTTCTATACACAGACCGACTCAGAGGTGCTTATCCACGGTTATGAGCAGTGGGGCGAGGATATGCTCGACAAGCTGAGAGGTATGTTTGCATTCGTTATCTTCAACAAGAATACAAATGAGGTTTTCGGTGCAAGAGATTTCTTCGGTATCAAGCCTCTTTATTACGCAAAAATGGGCGAAACTCTTATGTGGGGTTCTGAGATAAAGAGTTTTCTTGACCACCCTCATTTTAAGAAGGAGCTTAACACAGACGTTCTTGAAACTTATCTCACATTCCAGTATTCTCCTACAACAGAAACTTTCTTCAAAAATGTTTACAAGCTCCCTGCCGCTCACTGCTTTACATACAAGAACGGCGAGATGAACGTAAGAAGATATTGGGAAGTTAAATTCCATGCGGACAATGGTCCTTCTTTAGAGGATTGGGTGAATAGGATATCCGACACTTTCAAGAACTCTGTTGAGGTACACAAGTTTGCTGACGTTGAGGTAGGTTCTTTCCTTTCAAGCGGTGTTGACTCAAGTTATGTTGCCGCTGTTGCCAACGTTGACAAGACCTTTACTGTAGGCTTTGGCGAGGACGAAAAGTACAACGAGATAGGTTATGCTAAGGAGTTTTCAAAGTATATCAATAAGGAGAACTTCTCCAAGGTCATTTCTCCTGAGGAATACTGGAACAGCCTTTCAAAAATACAATATCACATGGACGAACCTCTTGCAGACCCTGCGGCTGTGGCTCTGTTCTTTGTATGTCAGATTGCATCAGAAAAGGTCAAGGCAGTGCTTTCAGGCGAGGGTGCAGACGAAATATTCGGTGGATACAACATCTATCACAACCCTGCTGATATGGCAAGCTACTTCAAGATACCAAGACCTATCAGAAAGGCTGTTGGTGCAGTTGCTGAGAAACTGCCTCACAAGCACGGCATAAACTATCTTATAAGAGGTTCTAAGGACCTTGACGAGAGATTTATTGGTAACGCATACATCTTCTCTGAGAAAGAGCGTAAGGACATTCTGAGCATAAAAACAAACGCTCCTGACGCTATGGCTATCACAAAGCCGTTCTATGACAAGGTAAGAGATCAGGATCAGGTAACGCAGATGCAGTACATTGACCTGCACCTTTGGATGACAGGTGATATTCTTCTTAAGGCGGATAAAATGAGCATGGCTCACTCCCTAGAGCTTCGTGTACCATTCCTTGACAGAAAGGTAATGGAGCTTGCAGAGCAGATACCTGTAAAGGACAGAGTTACTGAAACTGAAACGAAGTATGCAATGCGTCTTGCTGCACTTCAGGCTTGCCCTCCACAGACAGCTAAGAAAAAGAAGCTCGGCTTCCCTGTTCCTATCAGGGTATGGCTCAAAGAAGATAAGTATTATAATATAGTAAAGGATAAGTTTACTTCTCCTCAGTCGGCACAGTTCTTTCACACAGAGAAGCTTGTACAGCTTCTTGACGATCACCGTGCAGGCAAATATGACTATTCAAGAAAGATTTGGACAGTGTTCTCATTCCTTGTTTGGTATGATGTTTATTTCAGCGACAACGTATAATTACACAAATAGTAAAAGCGGTTACCTCTAGTGGGTTACCGCTTTTACTGTAAATTTTTTATATAACTATCTTTTAGAAATACTTTTTTCTTTATGTAGTAGCATCAACATATATATTAGAGTACAGATAATAAAATATGGTACGGTCAATGTAAAATCATTGAAGATTAAAGGTAAAAAAGCAAAAATATTGTGTCTTAGCTATTGTAAATTTTAAAATAATATGTTATAATAAATCTTAAATAAATGAGAGGAACAGGGGGGATCATATGACAATGGCTACACTCAAAATAGTTTTTTGGGCTTTAGCTTTCGTGTTCTTTGTTGTATGCGAGGTCGCAACAGGAACAGCACTTGTGTCTATATGGCTTGCTATAGCAGCGCTTATTGCGATGTTTTGTGCCATAGCTAAGCTTTCTTTCCTTACACAGTGCATCGTATTCGTCGTAAGCTCGATCATACTTCTTTTGCTTACAAGACCTGTGGTCAAGAAGCTCCAGAACAAGCCAGTTGCAACAAATTACGAGCTTGATGTGGGAAAAACTGCAATAGTTATTGAGCCTATAGATAACTCTGTAAACAAAGGCAGGGTCACTCTTGATGGCACAGATTGGGCAGCAAGAACTGAGGACGGCTCAAAGATCTCAGAAGGCACACCAGTGAAGGTAGTGCGTATTGACGGTGCAAAGCTGATAGTTTCAGAAGAAAAGTAACAGCTTACATAAACTTTTTTTTAGGAGGCATATAATGGAACCTGGAATTTATATCGTACTTGCTATCATCGTATTGCTTATAATCATTGTTATCAGCAACATCAAGATAGTACCGCAGGCATATGTATTTGTAGTTGAAAGACTTGGAGCTTTTCATGCGGCATGGGGAACGGGACTTCACGTAAAAGTACCTTTTATCGACCGAGTTGCAAAGAGAGTATCTATCAAAGAGCAGGTAGTTGACTTCAAGCCACAGTCAGTTATCACAAAGGATAACGTAACAATGCAGATAGACACTGTTGTGTTCTTTCAGATAACAAACGCAATGCAGTTCACATACGGTGTTGAGAGACCTATCTCAGCTATTGAAAATCTGACGGCAACAACACTCAGAAACATTGTTGGTGACCTTGATCTTGAGGCTACGCTCACTTCCCGTGACATTATCAACACAAGGATCACAGCAATTCTTGATGAAGCCACAGATAGGTGGGGAATCAAGGTGCAGAGAGTTGAGCTTAAGAATATTCTTCCGCCAAGAGAAATTCAGGACGCAATGGAAAAGCAGATGAAAGCTGACCGTGAAAGACGTGAAAAGGTCATTCAGGCAGAGGCTGAGAAGAAATCTCAGGTGCTTGTTGCAGAGGGTGAGAAAGAATCTAAGATACTCAGAGCACAGGCAGACAAGGAGTCACAGATACTTGCAGCCGAAGCTGAGAAGCAGTCTATGATACTTCGTGCAGACGCTGTAAAGGAGCAGAAGATACTTGAGGCAGAAGGTGAAGCGCAGGCTATCGACATGGTACAGAAGGCGATTGCCGAGAGTATCGTCAAGCTGAATGCTGCTAACCCTAACGAGCAGGTAATCCAGCTCAAGAGCCTTGAAGCATTTGCTAAGGCAGCAGACGGCAAGGCTACAAAGATCATTATACCAAGTGAGATACAGGGTATTGCAGGTCTTGCAACAGGACTTAAAGAAGTCATGACAGATGTTAAGAAGCCACAGTAAAACGCATATAGTTAATCCCCTTCAAGGCAAATGCTTTGGAGGGGATATTTTTTTAATTTTCAAAAAAAATAATGCAAAAGTTAGGCTTTCAGGTTACATCATTTACCCGTAAAAGCCGTAAATACAACTCGTACAAAGGCAGAAGAAGTTCTCCTACATCCATAGGACTAACAAACGCATGAACAGGGTATTCGCCTTTCAACAGTTTCATTAACTCATGTATATTTTTTTTAGTTTATATCGTATTTAGTTATTGTATCCTTATAAGCCATATGCTGATATTCTCCTCTCAATTTAAACGCGTGACTTTCGCTTCAGACAATTTAACGGTATCCGAAATTGCTTCAGGAACACCACCGGAAGTGTAACCACCGGGAATTCAAAAAGAATTTGCTCCAGATTCATTGGTCTGAAATTACCAATTGTATAGAAACGACGCAGGAATACTTGCGTCCTTCAAGGAGTTTCTGTGCAAGATAACGAAAAATTGGCAAGTTAGACGTACACAAAGCCGTTAGGCGGTAGTTGTGCGGTGTCGCCCTAAAGATCTGAATTACAAATTGATTACCAAGGGCTTAAACTTTGAATTCGTTTAACAAAAGTTCCGTCGTCAGGTGAAAACACAAATCTGAATCCGTTGAAATCATTTACAATTAATTCACCATCAATATAATTAATCATTACATACGGCGAAATAAACTTATATTCCGGACATACCCTTTCTTTATTCTGAATTCGCCAGATAATATTTCCTTCCATATCAACAGCATATACGTTGTCGATTTCATCAGATTTTGCAGACGCATCCAGTTCATTTAATTGTACAATTATCCTATCATCAAATAAAACAAAAGAATAAATGTTATGTTCAAAATAAACGGCAGAGTTATTAAAATATAGATTATTCTGATTAATTTCTACTATAAAATCTTTATCTAAGTCTGATCTTTGAAAAGGCTTATTATTTTTTTCAATAAGGTTCCCTGCCATATCAACAGCATATAAATCTCCGATTTCTAGCTGTACAATTATCTTTTGTTTTAAAATTATTACAGACTTAACATTATAATCAAAGCAAACATCATAACTATTTATATGAATCCATTTTTCAGATATTATCATTCTTAATACCATACTATATTCCTCATTATGATAACAATCTTTCATTGTAAAACTCCTCTATTCTTATTGGAACTATTACCAATCACGCCCACTTTCATCTCTTCCCACGATATGCCCGTCATTAAGATCAAAAATGTATCTTCCGCCCCACCAATCATTTAACTGAAGAAGATTAGTTTCTTTCCTGACATACATACCAACATATGAGGTTAATTTTTTATTTTCATATTCCCTTGATAAGTATTTTCTGCTTTGAACACGCCAACCTATTGTTCCGTCAAAGTTTACCGAATAGACGTTATCATATTCATTTTTTATGCAACTATCCAGTAAGATCAATATTTGAGATTTTAAAATTAAAACTTGTTCAATTTTGTACGGAAAAGTTACTTTATTAGAATTAATGTAAAGAGTTTTTCCATTCGTTTCAACTATCGGTAACATAAAATCTTCTCCTTTTATAGTGGCCTGAAATTGCCAAATGAATTAAAATATTGACCCATTAAATCAAATTGTAATCCCCCTCTCAAACCCCATTCTGGAACTTCATCTGCTATACCAAAACGTACCTCTGTACCAGCCGGTAGTTCTACATCACAAATATGTGTTGGCTCATATGGTAATGCAAACTTATCTTTAATTTGCTTTGAAGACAATCCTTGAATCTCTTCATAGTTCATTACCCACTGGCCCTTTGCACTTGTTATGTTTTCAGTATACACTCCAACAAACGTGGTATCTTCAGTTAATTCGATAGTTGTTACATTGGTTCCCGGCTTATAAGGGGGATTTGTATATCCATTTTGTTTTAAAATTTCATTTACGTTTTCAGCTGAATTAAAATCAACTACATCAGAGCATGCCCAAGAAGGAATATCATCATATTTTGACATCAAAACAAAAAATTCATCACTCTGCTTTGAAGCAGTTTTTACAAACAATTCCGCTGCATCATCGTCAAGGTTATTAATTGCCTTGACAAGATAATCGCCGCCCCAAATGTTGCGACCGCCAGTATGGTTTGTTTTGCTATGTATGTCCTGATCTACAAAATGATCATATTAGTCCGGCGTATTTTAAATCATTATAAATAAGGTTCACCTG
>ERZ779649.2003-NODE-2003-length-10251-cov-3.442232_pt1 | contig 10251 bp, 6 predicted proteins | sample MGYA00511882_ERZ779649 | MGnify/ENA primary metagenome ERZ779649 (study PRJEB29588, sample SAMEA2157793) | human gut metagenome | biome: human gut; feature: human-associated habitat; material: faeces | place: Denmark | collected 2008/2010 ... | reverse complement strand
AGGTCACTATGCGAAAAGTAATCGGTATCGGAGAAACAATCCTCGATATAATCTTCCGGGGCGACCAGCCTTCCGCAGCCGTACCGGGAGGCTCTGTATTCAACGGCATCGTATCCCTGGCACGAATGGGAGTCCAAGTGGGATTCATCAGCGAAACGGGAAATGACCACGTAGGGAATATCATCCTGCAATTTATGCGCGAGAATCATATCCCGACTGATCATGTGAATGTGTTCCCTGACGGCAAGTCGCCTGTGTCGCTGGCTTTCCTCAACGAAAAGAGTGACGCCGAGTATATCTTTTATAAAGATTACCCCAAGCAACGTCTGGATGTTCTGTTCCCCAAACTGGAAGAGGATGATATTGTCATGGTAGGCTCTTACTATGCACTGAATCCTGTACTCCGGGAAAAGATACTGGAACTGCTTGATCAGGCACGGGACAAAAAGGCAATTATCTATTATGACCCGAACTTCCGTTCCTCTCATAAGAACGAAGCAATGAAACTTGCTCCTACAATCATCGAGAATCTGGAGTATGCGGATATTGTACGCGGATCACTGGAGGACTTCTTCTATATGTACGGAATGCAGGATGCAGACAAAATCTATAAGGACAAGATCAAGTTCTATTGTCCCCGATTTATCTGCACGGCAGGCGGCGATAAAGTATCGCTCCGTACCAATCAAGTGAGCAAAGAATATCCGATAGAGCCGTTGGATGCAGTCAGCACCATCGGAGCCGGAGATAACTTCAATGCCGGATTGATCTACGGGCTGCTCAAATACGATGTCCGCTACCGTGACCTGAACAACTTGAACGAGGAAATATGGGACAAAGTCATTCAGTGCGGAAAAGACTTTGCAGCAGAAGTCTGTCGCAGCTTCAGCAATTCGGTTCCGGTAGAGTTTGCCCGAAATTATACCAAATAGGCTGTTTACGGGTACTCTCCTACCCGTAAATTACTATTAACTTTGGCTAATTATCGCAAAGGAATGATCACATCTGCGGGTAATTCTTATCTTTGCAGTACATGATTCACTCAGACAAAGAAACTATGTACAAGAACCTGTTAAGCTGGCTTACCATCCTACTGGTGCTCCCGTCCTGTTCCGGCACCTCTCCTACTATTTCTGTGGTATGCGAGGAGAATAATGTGGGCAACTGCATTATCAAATGGGAAACAGCCCCGATACTGAAAGGACAGGTAAAGATATATGCTTCTACCGCCCACGACTTTATCCCGGAAGACAACCCTGTGGACATCATCAACATTTCCAAAGGAAAGAAAACAATCGTCACCGATGATCCCAGTCAACGGTACTACTATCTGATGGTATTCAACAACAAATACCGGGTCAAGGTAGCGGCACGCAACGTTAATATCCCCGGTATACAGAACTTCCGTGACCTGGGAGGATACAAATCCAGCGAAACAGGAAAGGTAACCCGCTGGGGAATGTTATATCGTTCCGCACAGATTGACAGTATTCCTTTCTGCTCTCGCCGGGAACTGAAGAACATAGGCATACGGACCATTATCGACATGCGTTCGGAAGAAGAGCGCCACAATTATCCTCAACTCCATGATGACGCGTTCAACATCGTGCATATCTCCATCCCTACCGGAAACATGGAATCCATCCTGCAAAAAATACAGGAGGAAAAGATAAAAACAGATACAGTCTACCGGCTGGTGGAGGAAATGAACCGCAAGCTGGTCAGCGACTACACGAAAGAATTTAAGGAGCTTTTCACAATCTTGCTCGACCGTAACAACTATCCCGCCGTCATCCACTGCACCTCAGGCAAAGGACGTACGGGAATCGCTTCGGCATTGGTGCTGGCGGCCCTGGGAGTCAATGAAGAAGTTATCATGGAAGATTACCGACTGAGCAATGATTACTTCAATATCCCCAAAGCATCTAAATATGCTTATAAATTACCCATCAACTCGCAAGAGGCGATTACCACGATTTACTCTGCCAAAGAAGATTTTCTGAATGCCGCCAAAGAGCAGATAGAAGCGGAGTACGGCAGCAGTGATGGTTATCAGGAAAAGCTGACAGCACAGTTGGTATCCGGTACGGTAGCTGACATTTTCCAGATGGGAACCGGTTGGATGCCCGGCTATGTAGAATCCAATGCAGGATACTTTGCAGACTTCAAAGATTTCTCAGATGTCTTTGATCTGTCTACCTTCGAAGAATCTATTTTAAAGAACAACGGACAGTTCGACGGACATCAGTATGGTGTACCGACCGGTATTTCCGGACATGCACTGATCTACAACAAGAAGGTAGCTGATGAGATCGGCGTTGACTTCAGTAGTGATTATACTTGGGATGATATTGTAGAAATGGGCAAGAAGGTCAAGGAGTATGACAAGGATATGTATCTGCTGACCATGGGAAGTTCTGAGCTGAATACCATGATCGTCCGCCCTTACTTACAGCAGTTGACCGGCAGCACAGTTCTGGTAAATGAGACCAAGAAGAGAGGTTTCGAGGAAAAAGATCTGGTGGAGGTACTGAACTACATTAAGACATTGTATGATGAAGGCGTTGCATCACCTATGTCTACTGTTATCGCATACGGCGCAGATTTGGGAACAGATCCTAACTGGATCAACCAGAAATATGTGGCAGCATTCGGATACTCCTCTACAGTAGAGACTTTGCAGGCAGCATGTCCCGATGGAAACTTTGCGGCAGGCAAGCTTCCAGTTATGACAAATGCCAAAGATGAAGGCTGGTACTGCAATGCACCTCAGTATATGTGTGTCAGCGGTGCGAGCGAACATCAGGAAGAAGCCATGATGTTCTTAAACTACTTCTACAACAATGCAGATGCAGCCAAGATCCTGAAGACAGTCCGTTCCGTACCTCCTACCAGTGTAGGGCAGGAAGCATGTACAGAACTGGGCATTCTGGAAGGCATCGCCAAGGATAGCGTGGATATTATCCAGACCTATACAGGAACCAATGATCTGGGGCTGACCACAGAGGAAGAAGTAACGGCGATTCTGCAGGATGCAGCTACTCAGGTTGCTTACGGACAGGGTACTCCTGAAGACGTTGCCAAGTCAACAATCAGCCTTCTGGACAATTATCTGTCATCCAAGTAATCCCGGATCAGTTTCGGGTTCGTACTACACAGAAATGATACTGGGGTATCCTGAAGGATTTCGGGATACCTCAGACATTTACGAGGCGGAGGTACTCTACATGACACCGAAAAAGAAAAAATTAAAAAGGAAGCAGTGGATCGGACTGGTATTCATTGCCCCCTGGCTGATCGGATTGATCGGACTGCAGGTATATCCTTTTGTTGCATCCCTGTTCTATTCCTTTACAGAATATAATATCATGTCCTCTCCGAAATGGATCGGATTGGCCAACTATGTGAAATTATTTACGGCGGATAATGAATTCTGGTATTCCGTAAAAGTTACTTTGATATACACAATATTTACTGTACCCGGAAAATTAACAGTGGCTCTGATCGTAGCACTGGTTATGAATAAAAACATGAAAGGAATCAATTTCATTCGTACAATTTATTATATCCCGTCTCTGATCGGCGGCAGCATCGGTATTGCAAGCTATCCCAAGGACACCGATAATCTGGAACAGCTGATCGTATGCGCGGATGATGCCATGTATAAGGTGAAAAAGAACGGCAAGAACGATTTCGCATATTATGAGAAGCCCACAGAGGAATAAAATATCAGACAGGCGGTTATTTCTGTTCTATGAGCAGCAAATACTGCCTGTTTTTTTCTGCCTGTTTTGAACATAAGGTTGAAAAAAAGCAGGATTCTGTTTATAATTAGTACGATTGACTCAAAGGATCTTGCAAAGGAAAAACTTACATAGGATGACACCCTGTTGCTGACATCCGATACACAGTATGGACAGTAAATAGTGAGAGATTTTAGACGGCATGAGGACAGCTTCCTTAAAACCGCTTAATTTACGGATATAATAGCTTGCAGAAACAGATCATGCAAGAACAGAACATGTTATAAATGATGAAAAAGAGGTAGCAAATAATGAAAGTATTATTAGTAAACGGAAGCGGACATGTAGAGGGATGTACCTATACAGCACTGGAAGAGGTAGCAGGTGCATTGGAGAAGAACGGTATCGAGACAGAGATCATTCAGGTAGGCGTAGAACCCATCGCCGGATGCATCGGCTGCGGTGCCTGCTTAAAGACCGGAAAATGCTTCCGTGAGGACGGCGTCAATGAATTCGTAGAAAAAGCGAAGACCGCAGATGGATTCGTGTTCGGATCTCCCGTGCATTATGCATCGGCATCCGGTATGATCACTTCTTTCTTAGATCGGGCTTTTTATGGTAAGAGTGCACTTTTCCAGGGCAAACCCGGTGCCTGCGTTGTCAGTTGCAGACGTGGCGGAGCCTCCGCGGCTTTTGATCAGTTGAACAAATATTTTACCATTAACTGTATGCCGGTGGTATCCAGTCAGTACTGGAACCAGGTCCACGGCAATACACCGGAAGAAGTGAAACAGGATCTGGAAGGTATGCAGACCATGCGCACATTGGGCAATAATATGGCGTGGCTGTTAAAATGTATAGAAGCAGGCAAAGCTGCCGGTGTGAGTTTCCCGGAGAGAGAACCGGCGCAGAAGACCAACTTTATCCGATAAATACGACAGATCGGACAGGAAAAGGAGACAGACGAAATTATGGCACAGTGGCAGGGATTGGGAAGATATCCGGAAAATGCAGATCCAAAGGACTGCCCCGCAGCGGGAGAACTGTTGGCTTACGTGGACGGAAGCTATCAGGATGCATTGAAAAAATATGGTTTTGGCTGTATTTTCATCCTTCCCGACGGGCGGATCTATACAGAATACGGTAACGGCGATAACCCGGATTCTCTGAAACAGCGAAATGTCTCCGGAGAGATGCTGGGAGCCATGTATGCGGTACGGTTTGCCTTAAACAGTGGATTTCGAGCCATTGAGATCCGGTATGATTACGAGGGGATTGAAAAATGGGTCACCGGTGCGTGGAAGAGCAAAAATGAACTGACGCAGAAATACGCACAGACCATGAGAGGATGGGGACAGAAGATACAGATCCGCTTCACGAAAGTACCGGCGCATTCCAAGGTAAAATACAATGAACTCGCGGACGAGACAGCAAAACTCGGCGTGGCGAACGGTAACGGAATTCCCAAGGTGAAGAGTCTAAGCGATTTCGAGGCGGCGGATGCCGCAGAGAGGATGCAGGATGCGGCTGAATAAATATCTGGCACAGTGCGGTGTATGCTCCAGGAGAGATGCGGACAAACTCATCGAACAGGGAAAAGTCTTAGTCAACGGTCAGGTCGCAGGAATGGGACAGCAGGTGTTAGAGACGGATACCGTACAGGTGGGAAAAAAGATTTTACAGGGGAAACAGACCTGCAAAGTCCTGGCTTTCTACAAGCCGGTGGGCGTCGTCTGCACAGAGAGGGATCCACATGCGGAGAAAAAGATCATGGACATGATCCGCTGCCCGGAGAGATTGACCTATGCTGGACGCCTGGACAAAGATTCCGAGGGACTGATCCTTCTGACCAACGACGGAGACCTCATCAATGCCATGATGCGGGGAGCAAACCGCCATGAAAAAGAGTACATTGTAAAGATCGACCGGGAAATAACACCCGATTTTTTGGAGATAATGAGAAAAGGCATCTATCTGAAGGATCTTGATATCACTACCAGAGAATGTAAGATAGAAAAAATAGGAAAATATACATTCCGGATCATACTGACTCAGGGAGTCAACAGACAGATCCGCCGGATGTGCGAAGCCTGCGGAGCGAAAGTGAGATCCTTAAAAAGGATCCGCGTCATGAATATCCGCCTGGGAGATCTGAAGCCCGGAGAGTGGCGTGAGGTCACAGGGGAAGAACTGGAAACGCTTCTGACAGACACCGGAATGTTAAATCGTAAATAATCTTTTAAAGGCAGGAACACAATATGCAGTCTTCCAAGATAGACCGGATCAAATATCTGGTAGAACAACTGAATGCGGCTTCGGAGAGCTATTATGCCAAAGACCGGGAGATCATGAGCAATTATGAATACGATAAGCTCTATGATGAACTGGTGGAACTGGAAAAAGAGACAGGTGTTACCCTGGCGAACAGCCCCACGGTGAATGTGGGCTACGAAGCAGTGGATGAGCTTCCCAAGGAGCGTCACGAGAGCCCCATGCTGTCTCTGGGCAAGACCAAAAGCCGGGAAGAACTGCGGGAGTGGCTGCAGGGCAACCCTGCAATTTTAAGCTGGAAACTGGACGGATTGACCATTGTGTTGACTTATCGTGAAGGAAAACTTGCAAAAGCGGTTACCCGGGGAAACGGTGAGATCGGGGAAGTTATCACGAATAACGCTCGTACTTTTAAGAATCTTCCGTTAAATATTTCTTATACCGGGGAACTGATCCTGCGGGGCGAGGCGGTTATCACTTACAGTGATTTCGAGAAGATCAACGGTGAGATCGCAGATGCAGAGGCAAAATATAAGAATCCCAGAAATCTGTGTAGTGGATCCGTTCGACAGCTGAATAATGAGATCACGGCAAAGCGTAATGTGAGATTTTATGCGTTTACCCTGGTAAAAGCGGACGATGTGGACTTCCACGATTCCAAGGAAGCACAGTTTGCCTTTTTACAGGAGCAGGGATTTGCGGTGGTAGAACATGTGGCGGTGACCGAGGAAAATATCCTGTCAGTCATCGAAGACTTTGAACACAAGATCGAGCATTATGACATTCCCTCCGACGGACTGGTACTTACCTATGAAAGCATCAGCTATGGACAGTCCCTGGGCAGAACTGCAAAATTTCCCAGAGATTCCATTGCTTTTAAATGGGCGGATGAACTTCGCGAGACCACTTTAAAAGAGATCGAATGGAGTGCCAGCCGCACCGGCCTGATCAATCCGGTAGCCATCTTCGAGCCGGTAGAGCTGGAGGGTACCACAGTCAGCCGTGCCTCGGTGCACAATATCAGCATATTACGTTCCCTTCGACTGGGGATCGGAGATCACATTACAGTCTATAAGGCGAATATGATCATCCCCCAGATCGCAGAGAATCTGACCGGCAGTGACAACGTGGAGATCCCGAAGGTCTGCCCCGTCTGCGGACAACCCACCGAGATCCGTCAGATGAATGAAGTACAGACCTTGTATTGCACCAACGAGAAATGCCCGGCGAAAGAGATCAAGGCATACACCTTATTCGTCAGCCGTGATGCCCTGAATATCGACGGGCTCTCCGAAGCTACATTGGAGAAAATGATCGATCAGGGCTTCATCCACGAATATGCTGACCTGTTCCGGCTGGATCGTTATAAGGAAGTTATCACACAGATGGAAGGCTTCGGAGAGAAGTCTTATCAGAATATGATAGACAGCATTGAAGCTGCGCGCCATACGACGCTGCCCCGCCTGATCTACGGACTGGGAATCGCTGGGATCGGTGTGGCCAATGCCAAGGTGCTCTGCAGATATTTTGATTATGATCTGGAGAAAATGCAGTCAGCAGACACAGAGACCTTAAGTGCTATCCCCGGTGTGGGAGAAGTGCTTGCCGGGGCATTTACAGAGTATATGTCCGATGCGGAGAACCTGGAACAGATCGAACATCTGAAACAGTTCCTGACCATTGAGGTGCCTCAGGTGGATGAAAATGCACAGACACTATCCGGTATGAGTTTCGTCGTAACCGGAAGTCTGAACCATTACGCCAGCCGTAATGATCTGAAAGAAGTCATCGAGGAGAGAGGCGGTAAAGTCACCGGCAGTGTGACGGGGAAGACCACCTGCCTGATCAATAATGACATTACCTCGACTTCTTCCAAAAATAAAAAAGCCAAGGAGCTTCAGGTCCCGATCCTTACGGAAGAGGATTTCCTGAAGACTTATAATATTCCTTACGAGGAATAAGTAGACCTGGAGGAAAATGAAATGCCTATTAAGACACAAAATGATCTGCCTGCCAAAGAGATACTGGAGAACGAAAATATATTCGTCATGGACGAATTCCGTGCTCTGCATCAGGATATGCGTCCACTGCAGGTATTGATCTTAAACAATATGCCGGTAAAGCAGGACACGGAGCTGCAGCTGCTGCGTGCCTTGTCCAATACCCCTTTACAGGTGGATGTGACCTTCATGAATACCAAGACCCATGTGTCATTGAATACCCCTGCAAGCCATCTCAATAAATTCTACACCACCTTTGATGAGATCAAAGACCGCACCTTCGATGGACTGATCGTCACCGGAGCACCGGTGGAAGATATCACCTTTGAAGAGGTGGATTACTGGGAGGAGACCTGTAAGATCTTAGACTGGGCGGAGACTCATGTGACTTCCACCTTGCATATCTGCTGGGCTGCGCAGGCCGGATTCTACCATTATTACGGTATTAACAAGAGACAGCTGCCGCAGAAGCTGTTCGGTGTCTACGAACATAAAGTATCCAACCGGAAAATACCGTTGGTGCGTGGCTTTGATGATATTTTCCTGGCACCGCACAGCCGCCATACCGAGACTCCTTCCGAAGCCATTCATGCCTGTAAGGAACTGACGATCCTGGCAGAATCCGAGAAAGCCGGTGTATTCCTGGCTATCGCAGAAGAGGGAAAAAAGATCTTCGTGGCGGGACACCCGGAATATGACCGTTATACGTTGAACAATGAGTATCACAGAGACCTGGACAAGGGACTGCCGATCCAGGTTCCCTATAATTATTATCCGGATGATGATCCGGAGCAGAGACCACTGTTACAGTGGAGATCCCATTGCAATAACCTTTACAGTAACTGGCTGAACTATTACGTATATCAGGCAACACCGTACGACCTGGCTCAGATCCGGTAACACACGTGGAATATCGTGCGCATTTTGCTACAATAAATTGATAAAAAAATAATAGATATCACTGTTCGTCAAGCTGCCTGTATGGTAAAATACATATCATACAAGCAGCTTTTCATATATTACGAAAGCAGAAAGAATGAGGGAGTACATATGGAAATTAACATTGGTATTATCGCAATCGTCGTATTGGTCATTGCCATTCTGGCCATCCTGGCATCCGGTTATGTGAAGGCATCACCGAACAAAGCCTACATCATCTCCGGTATCAAGAGAGAGCCCAAGGTCCTGATCGGACGTGCCGGCATCAAGATCCCTTTCCTGGAGAAAAAGGATGAACTGATCCTGAAGCAGATCAGTATCGACATCAAGACCAACGGCTATATCCCCACCAAGGATTTCATCGGTGTAGATATTGACGCCGTGGCTAAGGTCAGAGTCCTGACCCAGAGAGATGTTACCGTGAATGCCAAAGGGGAAGTAGTGGCAGGTGCCGATTCTAATAAGAGGATCACCACCGAGATGGCTAACGCAGCCATGAAGAACTTCCTGAATATGAATGAAGATCAGATCCGCGATGCGCTGACCGATTCCTTACAGGGTAACATGCGTGAGATCATCGGTACCCAGTGCCTGAAGGAGCTGTGTAATGATCGTAAGACCTTCGGTGACGAGGTTCAGGCGAAGGCACAGAAGGATATGAATGCCCTGGGTATCTGGATCGAGTCCTGCAACATCCAGAAGATCGAGGATGAGAACAACCTGATCACTGCTTTGGGACAGGATAACATGTCCCAGATCCAGAAGGACGCTTCCGTAGCAAAGGCACAGGCAGACAGAGATGTGGCCATCGCCAGAGCACAGGCGCAGAAGGATGCCAATGATGCACAGGTCATCGCAGAGACCGAGATCGCCCAGAAGCAGACCGAACTGGCGATCAAGAAGGCTGAACTGAAGAAAGAATCTGATATCAAGAAGGCAGAAGCCGACGCAGCATATAAGATTCAGGAAGAGGAACAGCGTAAGACCGTGGAGATCACCACAGCGAACGCGAACCTGGCCCGTCAGGAGAAGGAACTGGAATTAAAGGAGAGAGAAGTATCCATCAAGGAGAAAGCTCTGGAAGCTGAGGTCAAGAAGACCGCAGAAGCAAACAAATACGCAGCACAGCAGAAGGCAGATGCCGAGCAGTATGAGAGACAGAAGAGAGCGGAGGCCGAACTCTTCGAGATCCAGAGACAGGCAGAGGCAGAAAAGGCAAAATCCGAGGCAGAAAGATTCGCCAAGGAGCAGGCGGCAGAGGCAGTCAAGGCAGCCGGACTGGCAGAGGCAGCCGCTGT
>ERZ779649.1999-NODE-1999-length-10267-cov-2.594497_pt1 | contig 10267 bp, 7 predicted proteins | sample MGYA00511882_ERZ779649 | MGnify/ENA primary metagenome ERZ779649 (study PRJEB29588, sample SAMEA2157793) | human gut metagenome | biome: human gut; feature: human-associated habitat; material: faeces | place: Denmark | collected 2008/2010 ... | reverse complement strand
GCATAAAAAAAGAGACACTCGCACCCATAAAGGGACGATGTCTCGCGTTGCCACCCTTTTTATCATATATATACATATATGATCTCTTAACATGATAACGGTATGTACCGGATCAAACTACTAATTTCATTTGATCACTCTAAGGTGCTATTCAATTACTCATATCAGTATTTTCACCAACCATACTGTCTCTAATCCATATATTAAATAATCTACTTATCCTTATCTTTGTTTTCAACACATTTATACCATTAAAACAAAGCTAAAGTCAACCGCTTATTCTGCGAAATAGCCTCATTAAATCGGATTTATCATATGATTCTACTTATCTACAAATCATATTCAATATCACAATTATATCTGACTACTCCTCACCGCAAGCAGTGAGGGTTCTTAACTGACAACATTATGCAGCAATCGTACATTATTTTCAAACTTTGGATTCCTGTCTTTCTGTTGGAGCAGTGAACTCTACAATCAAGCACTACATTTAGCACATTAGCGATTGTTTTCTGTATCTCTACATGGAAGTATAGTCAATCTCCCAATTTAACATGTATTTAATTTACTCTTATTCCACTGTTCATGACTTTGATCTGATTCATTTGGATATATTCAATCGTTTCATTTTGATTTTTATACTGTTTCTCAAATTCATGAATACACTTATTCTTATCGATTTTGTTTGTATTTAGATCAATGCAGTACAAAAGAAAGGACGAATATAGATCTCTTTGTCCATTGTTCCATCACTTAGTTTATACATCCTTTGCGACAACGATTTCTTGATATATGTATCACTCGTATGATCATATTGACTTGCCTTATAGTCATTTGGCACTTCAACATAGATTCTGAACTTCCTTTTAGCCTGACTCTGAAAATAGCCTGGACATCTATTTTTTATAGATCTTCCAAATCTTTTCTTGCGCTTTCCAGTTTTAGCTTTCTTCTGCAGTTTCTTGGCATTCTTTGGCTCTGTCACAAAAACATCCCCTAAGCTTCTTAATTCATTCACTTCTTCATGAATAGCTAAATGTCGATTGGTCGCATTGATTCTGCATAGCTCTGTATGTTTCGTTCTCAATTTCTTATAGCGATTTGAGTATGTCCACTTCTTTTTTCCTTTTTTGATAGTTCCATCCTCATTGTAGTTGTCGGGATTCATTGCTCTACGGCTCCTATCCATTGCACGATAGATCCGTCTTTCTTTTCGTTCATTGACTTCAATACAGCTTCCTCTTTCCGCAAGATTTTTTAAACCAGCTTTCGTTTCTGTTGTATACGCAATTGTCTGTGTTCCAATATCACATCCAACAATGCCTTTTCCTTTATTGTGTTTCACGTTGCCAAAACGATCCTGTTTCGGTTTAGATACACCTTCGATTGTGATATGTACATAGACTCTTAACTTACCACGAATCTTTTTACATACAAGACTCACGTAACAAGGTCTGTATGTTGAAACACAAATGTTGGTTTCTTTATATGTATTTGCCGCTATAGAATCCATGAATTCTGCATGCTTCAAATAATACAGTATGGCATCCACTTCCTCTTGTTCATAGCGGTCTTTGATATTTACACCAAATCTAATGTTTCTTAATTTAAACATCAAATCATGTTCTGTATACTTTAAAACAATTCCACATTTTGTTTGTTTAGCACGAATACATGGAAGATCTCCACGCTTTTTAAAATGAATCGTTTCTCCATCCGAATAAAGACATTTTTCGATTCCACGAAATACATCCTCCGCTTTCGTCAGTGCAAATACGGCATCAATTTCATATTTCTTTCCAATAGGAATCATTGAAGTTCTGCAGTAATCCCATGTCACATCATACTGCTTCTGCATTTCCTTCATCTGATCACATACATCTTTTAATGCCTTCTTATTATCGGCATCCTTATATTTCTTATAAAGACCTTTTAGCTTGCGATACCTTTTCGTACGAACAAGCTGATCATATCTTTTTTTCATGATCCCAGTCAGTTCATTACCAGCTTTACGAACCAAATCGGCATAATGAAAAATCTGACACTTTTCTACATAAGTCAGATTCGTTTCCAATACTAATACATGTCTATCTGAACATCTACGATAGGCTTTCAATTCGGGTTGTATCATTTTTCTGCTCCTCGATATATTTCTTGATTGCAGCTTCACTGATATGCCCTACAGAAGATATAAAATATCCATTTGACCATAATTTTCCACATCTCGCATAGAATCTCTTCAATTCCGGATAGGCCTTGAACAATTGGATTGCACTCATAGATTTCAATGTTCGAACAACATCACAAGGTGCAGTCGTTACAGGACAGTCTACAAAAATATGTATATGGTCAGGCATGACCTCTAAAGCTTTTATAATATATCCATACGCATCACAAACTTCAGAAAGAATCTTTTTTAAGATTTCATCCATACCATCACATCTGAACTTAGGACACCATATAATATGATACTGAACTAAATACTTACAATGAGAAGCACGATGATAATTCTCATTCTTCATGATCATTCACATCTTTTAACTGATACTTTTCCTGAATACCTCTACGCATCAAATCCAGAAAAGTGATCGTTTTACCTTCTTCAACCGAATAGATTCTGGCAAGGTTTTCCAGTTCTTTTTTCCATTCACCAGGAATGGCAATATTGATCTGAACATTGTTCGTTCTAGGTCTACCCATGATATCAACTCCGAACTATTTATACATATATTATATATTTTTTATACGCATTGAACTAACACACTCGTTAGAGTGTGTTAGTTCAATGCTTCCATGACCAGAAATATAAACACATGCCGCAACAAAGATCATACATACTAAGGAAATTTTATCTGCTTTTCTATCTTGTCTAAAACTTTCCATTTTGTATACATCTAAATTGTGAATAATATTTGTGTCTTCTTCATTCGAATAATTCAAACTCTTTTTACATGATAACAATTCAGCCACAGAAACATGCAAAGATTCAGATAGGGCAGGTAACAATTGAATGTCTGGATATCCTATTCCACGTTCCCATCGGCTAACAGCTTTATCTGTGACATGTAGCTGTTGAGCTAATTCCATTTGCGTCATATTGTTTTCTTTTCTTAACTTACAGATAAATATTCCCATATCTTTTGCGTTCACATATATCACTTCTTTCTATAATAATTTATATCCATTCTATCAAATAGGCAATCAACGTGTCGTTTATACAATGTATTCGGGTTATTTCCATCTGATTTATCATATGAAAAAGGAGTAAAATCATAATTCTACTCCTTACATGCATTATTCTTCTGTATTTTCTTCGGATTCTACTTCAGGCTCTTCATGATCTACCAATGTCATACGCGTTACTTTCGCGTCCCCATTTAAGTTGATCAATCTTACACCTTGTGTATTTCTTCCATAGATTCCTACATTCTCTAAAGCCACACGAATCATGATTCCATCACTGGCAACAATCATCGCATCTTCTTTACCAGTAACCGCACGCATACACATTAGCTTACCAGTCTTTTCTGTGATATTAATTGTGCTAACACCTTTTTTACCACGAGAAGTCAAACGATAATCCTCGAACTTACTACGTTTACCATAACCATTTTCAGAAACAACCAGAACTGTGTCTCCTTCACTTGAGAGTGCAGCACCTACAACTTCACTGCCGTCACAATTGAATCCTAATACACCACTTGCGCTACGTCCCATGATACGAACTTGATCTTCATTGAATCGAACAGCTTTACCATTTGATCCAGAAATAATTACTTCATCTTGACCTGTAGTTAATTTCACAAAACGTAATTCATCATCCGGTTTTAAACTAATCGCAATCTTACCATTACGATTGATATTTTCAAATTCAGATACGGATGTACGTTTTACAATACCATTCTTTGTAACAAATAATAATGTTTCACTTTCATCATCCTTAGGAACAGCTACAAGAACATTTACTTTTTCACCTTTTTCCAAAGTCATTAAATTCACAATTGGAATACCCTTAGATGTTCTAGATCCACTTGGAACATTGTATCCTTTTAATCGATATACACGACCCTTATCTGTAAACAACAATAAGAAATCATGTGTTGACATTGAAATCATTGTATCGATAGAATCTTCTTCATTTAACGTTAATGATTTAATACCGCGTCCACCACGATTTTGAGCACGATATGTATCTACAAGCTGACGCTTAATATATCCAGACTCAGTTAATGTGATAATTACATCTTCCACTGGAATTAAGTCTTCATCTTCCATATCAACAGAAGCATCACTAATTTCAGTTCTTCTTTCATCACCATATTTCTGATCAATTTCAGTTAAATCATCACGAATGATTTTAAGAACACGATCATGATTTGCTAAGATATCCTTTAAATCTTCAATTGTCAACAATAACTGTTGATATTCATTTTCAATCTTATCTCTTTCTAATCCAGATAATCTTCTTAACTGCATAGCCAAGATTGCTTTTGCCTGAATCATACTCAATCCAAACGCATCACATAAATCTTGAGATAAGCCAGCCTCATCTTTTTTAGAACTACGAATCATATGAATAACTTCATCAATATGATCCATCGCAATACGCAAACCTTCTAAAATATGTGCACGATCTTGTGCTTTCTTTAACTCAAACTGTGTTTTTCTTACAACTACATCAACCTGATGATCAATATAATCATGAATAATATCTTTTAAAGGCAATTGTTTAGGACGACCATTTTCAAGTGCCAACATATTGATACCAAATGAAGTCTGAAGAGGAGTTAATCTAAACAATTGATTTAAGATTACTTCTTCCTGTGCATCTTTCTTTAATTCCATGACGATACGAATACCTTCACGATTACTTTCATCATTTAAATAAGTAACACCCTGAATAGCTTTATCGCGAATTAAAGAAGCCATCTTAGTGATCAAGTTTGCCTTATTGACCTGATAAGGAATTTCATAGAAAATAATCTGTTTCTTTCCATTTGATAATTCCTCAACACGATACTTAGAACGAATCATAATTGATCCACGTCCAGTTTCAAAAGCTTGACGAATACCTTTACGACCCAAAATAATACCGCCAGTAGGGAAATCAGGTCCCTTAATGACTTCCATCAATTGAGAAATTGTAATATCTGGATCATCCATTACCGCAAAAATAGCTTGAATTGTTTCTGATAAGTTATGAGGTGGAATGTTTGTTGCCATACCAACCGCAATACCAACAGCCCCATTGATCAATAAGTTTGGAATACGACTTGGAAGCACAACCGGCTCATTTTCTTCACCATCATAGTTTGGAATAAAATCAACCGTATCCTTTTGAATATCACGCATCATTTCCATAGAAATTTTAGACATACGAGCTTCCGTATAACGCATTGCCGCAGCTCCATCTCCATCTAGAGAACCAAAATTTCCATGTCCATCCACTAGTGGATATCGATAAGAGAAATCTTGGGCCATACGAACCATTGCATCATATACAGCTGTATCACCATGAGGGTGATACTTACCAATAACTTCACCAACAATACGAGCACTTTTTTTATGTGCAACACCTGAAGTAATTCCCAATTGATTCATCGCATGTAAAATACGACGATGAACAGGTTTCATACCATCACGAACATCCGGTAATGCACGTGAAACAATAACAGACATTGAATAATCTAGAAAGGCTGTACGCATTTCTTTGGATATTTCAACATCTTCTACATAGTCATATCGCTTATTTTCTTCTTCCATAAGGACCTCCTACTAGTAATCCAAATTAGCGTATACAGCATTTTCCTGAATATATTCACGACGAGGTTCTACATCCTCACCCATCAACATATCAAATACACTGTCCGCTTCCATCGCATCATCAATCGTGACACGTTTCAATACTCTATGATGTGGATCCATAGTTGTTTCCCACAACTGTTCTGCATCCATTTCACCTAAACCTTTATAGCGCTGAACTTTGTATCCATCTTTAAATTCTTCACGCAACTGATCCATTTCCTGCTCTTTATATGCATAGGCAATCTTTTTACCTTTTTGCACCTTGTATAAAGGTGGTTGTGCAATATAAACATATCCACCTTCAATAACAGGCTTCATAAAACGATATAAGAACGTCAACATCAATGTACAAATATGACTACCATCAACATCGGCATCGGTCATAATAACAATCTTGTGATAACGTAATTTAGATACATCTACATCTTCTTGAATACCACATCCAAAAGCGGTAATCATACTACGAATTTCCTGGTTTTCAAAAATACGATGTGTTCTAGCTTTTTCAACATTTAAAATCTTACCACGCAAAGGTAGAATTGCTTGTGTTTTCGCGTCACGCCCTTGTTTCGCGCTGCCCCCGGCAGAATCCCCTTCGACAATGTAGATTTCGCATTCACTTGCATCTTTACTTGAACAATCCGTTAACTTACCAGGTAAAGAACTAATACCATCCAATGCAGATTTACGACGTGTTAATTCACGAGCCTTTTTAGCCGCAATTCTTGCCTTACTTGCGATTTCAGCTTTTTCCACAATAGCCTTAGCTACATCTGGATTTTCCAAGAAAAAACGATTGATTTGTTCTCCAGCAATATTAGAAACAATCTTACGAACTTCACTATTTCCTAATTTTGTCTTTGTCTGTCCTTCATATTGAGGATCTGGATGCTTCACAGAAATAATCGCAACCAAACCTTCCTTAACATCATCCTGAGATAAAGTCTCATCCTTTTTGATCATGTTGTTGTTTTTCGCATATGTGTTGATACAACGAGTCAAAGCCATTCTAAAACCATCTTCATGATATCCACCTTCATGCGTATGAATATTATTACAGAATGAATAAATACTTGATTGATAGCCATCATTATATTGCAAGGCTACTTCTGCAAGTATACCATCCTGCAATCCTTCTACATAAATAACTTTATCGCTGATTGTATTCTTATTCTTATTTAAGAATTGTACATACTCAATAATTCCACCCTCATACTTATAGTCATTGCTTAAACCATCTGGCGTTCTTTTATCTGTTAAAGTTAAACGAATATCTTTATTTAAGAATGCAAGCTGACGCAAACGAGAATTTAAGATTTCATAATCATAAACGGTTGTATCCTTAAAAATTTGTGAATCCGCCTTAAAACGAACCAAAGTACCCGTTTCTGTTGTTTCTCCAATGACTTTTAACGGTTCAACCGCATGTCCACCATTTTCAAAACGAATAAAATAAATTTTACCATCTTGAAATACAGTAACCTCTAACCATTCACTCAACGCATTAACAACACTAGCACCAACACCATGTAAACCTCCGGAAACCTTATATGCGCCCCCACCAAATTTACCACCAGCATGTAAAACTGTCATAATGGTTTCAACTGCACTAATTCCCGTCTTTTCATGAATTCCAACCGGCATCCCACGCCCATTATCACGTACCGCAATAATGTTATCTGGCTCAATTGTTACATCAATTCGATTCGCAAATCCAGCTAATGCCTCATCAATACCATTATCTACGATTTCCCAAACCAAATGGTGGAGTCCACGAGCCGAAGTCGAACCAATATACATTCCTGGTCTCAAACGAACCGCTTCTAACCCTTCCAACACTTGAATATCATCCGCAGTATACGAATGTTCTACTTGTGTAGCTTGTGATTCTAATTCTTCAAATTCAAGAATCTCTTTTTGTAATTCATCCTGACTCATTTTAAGACCTCCTTGATTCTCCCTTTTTCTATATCATAGAATCGCACTTCACGATTCCAATTTATATTTAATCTCTCTGTTGTTGTTATAAAAATTTGCATATCTCTAGGAAGTTTCTCGATTAACTGACGCTTTCTAAAATCATCCAGTTCACTAAATACATCATCCAACAATAAGATTGGATATTGCCCGCTCTTTTCATAAATAATTTGAGCCAAACCTAACTTAAGTGCCAATACAAAACTTCTTTTTTGTCCCTGACTTGCGACTTCACATACAGGATTTTCATTTAATTCAAACAAAATATCATCTCTATGAATTCCAATCAAAGTCTGATGATATCTTTTTTCTTTTTCAAAAACCTTATCGTACGCTTCCTTCATATGACTTTTCATATCCGGATCAATAGGAATAAAAGTCATATATTTTGCACCTATTTCTTCTTTTTCATTTGAAAAGAAAGGATAAAGCTCACGTGCTTTATTCATCAAAGAATTTAGAAATTCATTTCTTTGTTTGATAATCACACTTTGAACTTCTATCATCTGGTCTAAATAAATCTGTACTAAACATTCATCTATATTACTTTGCTTCAAAGCTTGATTTCTTTGTTTTAAAAGTTTTTGGTAAGAAGACAAAGTAGATGTATAAGTTTTTGATAACTTCATCAATTCCATATCAATAAATCGTCTTCGATTTTTTGGAGATGAAGTAAATAAAGATAAATCATCAGGACAAAACAAGATGGCATTTTCAATCCCAATAAAATCCGAATATTTTTTAACCGGATTTTGAAAACGAAATAAATGCTTTTTTTGATGATCCACAATCACTTTCAATTCTTCTTTTCTGTGATTAGACTCTACAATTGCCTGAACACAAAATTCATTACATCCATGCATGATCATACTGTCCATTTGATTTGTTCGAAACGAACGCAAATGACTTAAAAAATAGATAGCCTCAATTAAATTTGTTTTTCCTTGTGCATTTTTTCCATATAAAAAATGAATGCATTTTGGTACAAAAGAAAAAGACATGGTTTCATAATTACGAAAATGAAAACATGTCAGTTTTTCAACATTCATTTCACTTCGATCCTTATTCCATTAGTTTCTACAATATCTCCATGGTAGATTTTCTTTCCACGACGATTTTCATTAACGCCGTTTACGAATACTTCCATGCTTGCTAAATATTCCTTAGCCTGCCCGCCGCTATAAACAACGTCACAAGCTTTCAGCAATTGTGCTAATGTAATATACTCATCTCTTAATTCAAATTCCATGAAAATACCTCTTTTCGCACTCTAATTATATCATAAAACCTCATAAATATCTATGCGTACAGAGATACCGATATAAAAAGAAACCGTTTAAAACAAGTTTAAACGGCATTTTCTTTAATCATAACTACGAATTGGCACCAAAATCATTAACACTGACGCATCTTCAGGGTTAGATACCTTGATTGGCTTCATAAAACCAGAAAATTCAATCAATACTTTTTCACAACCTAAAGCTTTGATTGCATCCAACATATAAGTTCCATTACATGTTAATGAGATTTCTTCTCCCTCATACTCACATTTTGTTAACACTTCATCAGAATTACCAATTTCACTAGAGTATGTCTTCACATGAGTTTCTTGTGGGGTACATTCTAATTTAATTAAATGTACCTTATCATTACGAATAAAGTTTGTACGATCAATTGTACCTGCAATTTCATATGAGTCTACTAACATCTTCGAAACACAGCTTGTTGGAATGATTCTTTGTACATCTGGGAAAGTTCCATCAATCAAACGAGTTTGAATGATTGTTTTATCAAATACAAATTGAGCTTTTTTAGAATCTGCAAAAATATCAATAGTATCATCATCTGAAACGGAACGGACCACTTCCGTTAAAGATTTACTAGGAATGGTAATATTAAAATCTTGACTTGAACCTAATTCAATTGTCTTTCTTGCTAAACGATAAGAATCTGTTCCTGAACAATACAACATATTACCTTGAGAATTAAAATTAACACCCGTTAAAACAGGACGTTGATCTTTATCACTGCACGCAAAGGCAGTCTGAGAAACAATAGATTTTAAATCTGTTGCTTTTAGAACAAAATGATGGTTTGGTTGTGTAAAATCAATATCTGGATATTCATTGGAACGAATACCATTTAAATTAAATTGTCCATTGTCACTTGAAATTCGCACTAAAGAATAATCAATGACTTCAATTTCAATGTTTTTACAATCTAATTTACGAACAATTTCTAATAAGTATTTAGAATCAATAATAATTGAACCCTCTTCTTCAATATCTAAATTATTCAATTCACCAGGAACAATTACAGTACGAATAGATATATTGGAATCACTACCTGTTAAAGTCATAGAATCATCTTTTAAATCTATACAGATACCTGATAATGCAGGTAGTGGAGAAAAAACACTAATAGCTCTAGAAACTATAGATAGTTTGTCATAAAAATATTTTCGATCAATTGAAAAATGCATAAA
>ERZ779649.1998-NODE-1998-length-10271-cov-4.034945_pt1 | contig 10271 bp, 7 predicted proteins | sample MGYA00511882_ERZ779649 | MGnify/ENA primary metagenome ERZ779649 (study PRJEB29588, sample SAMEA2157793) | human gut metagenome | biome: human gut; feature: human-associated habitat; material: faeces | place: Denmark | collected 2008/2010 ... | reverse complement strand
CCGGGATGCCGATCTGGAACAGCTGAAGCTGGCTCAGGAATCCGGGCAGCCAGCCAAAAATGACGTGGCTCAGGCTCGCCAGCGCCCAGTACAGCAGGGTGGAGATAACGGTACCGGACAGGATGTTGCCGAAGTGACGGAAGGCCATGCTGACAGGGGTGGACACCTCCGACAGCACATTGATGGGCGCCATCAGGAAGATGGGGTCCAGCAGGCCCTTCAGATAGGCGAGGATGCCGTTGGTCTTTATCTTGTAGTACATGATGATGATGAACACCACGATGGCCCAGGCCGCCTCGGTGTTCAGGTCTGCCGTGGGGCTCCACAGGCCTACCACACTGATCAGGTTGCAGCCGATGCTGAGTGCGAAGATCGCACCCACCAGCGGGATGAACTTATTGAAGTGCCAGCCCATGTTGTCGTGGACGAACTGGTCCAGCCGTTCCACGATGAACTCGGCGGCGGCCTGCCGTTTGGAGACGTTTTCCAGTTTGAGGTCACGCCCCAGCCAGAAGGCCAGAGCCGAGAGCAGCGCCATGACGATCCATGTGCTCACAAGAGTCTGGGTGATCTTGAAATCGCCCAGCACAGGGATATTGGTATGGATGGTATACAGGATCTTTGCGCCGTTCAGTTCCATTTGTTACGTTTCACCCCCTTTTTCATCGGGTGCGGACTGCTGCGCGTCGGCAGGTTCGGGGTCGTCCTCCACCGAGACGTCCACCGGCTCTGCCTTCGGCGTGAGCGGTTTGTACTTGCCCGTTATTTGCAGGTAATAAATGGTGACACGGGGGAAAAACAGCGGCAGCACACCGGCAAACGGCTGGAAGCAGGGGGCCGCAATGGCCACCACCACCCACACCGCCTGCAGCAGCATGCGGCTGTTGTAGGATAGCTGTAAGGTCGCTTTGCGCTTTTTCTCGTCTGGTTCGTCGATGATCTTCTGCACCACAAAGCAGATGCCGGCAAAGTTGCCGATAGCCACCAGCGCGCCGATGATGCCGCCCAGCAGCACCCGGTAGTCAAAGACCACCCAGCCCACCAGATGCAGCGCCGCGAAAAGCACCCACATGATCGCGGTGCAGAATGCCGTGCCGCCCGCGATGCGGAGCAGCTCCTTTTTGGATTCCGGCTGTAATTTCATAGATGTAGCTCTCCCTTATCTCATAAATGCGAGTTAAAGCCTGTCCGGCGGGGCTTGTCCTTTTTGGAGCGGTCGAGCCGCTCTTTGACGAAGACCCAGAAGTTCTGCGCCCCGGCGGCAAGCCCCAGCAGCACAGCGGGCAGATACACCCACATGGGCCAGCCCCAATGGCTGACGGCCCACCAGCAGCCGCCCAGACACATCACCAGCGGCAGCAGCATATTCAACCCCAGCTGGGTCAGCCAGACCAGGTCTTCCAGTGCCTTGTACCAGCCCTTCACGGTCCGGCTCCCCTCCCTCTGCGTGCGCTCCGGGCCGCTCTGTCTTTTTTGCCCGATCTGCACGTTAAACTTTGAACAAAGGCTCTTTACTCTCCATTATACTCAAAACGGCTGTAAAATTCAATCAATTTTCTACTGCTTTTTAGCAAAATTCTATAAACGCAGAGAAGTTCGTCGCTTCTAACCAAAAGTTTTTCGGTTCAACCGCTGTTCTTCTCCGTGTCATTTATCATTCTGCCCCGTTTGAGAAAGAAAAAGCGTTTCCTTTTGGGACGATTTTGCTGAAAGGCACAAAAAGCCCCGGCGGGCGCTGTCCTAAAACAGTACCCGCCGGGGCGTAAATCGTGCTTTGGTCTATCTTTTACCAGAGGTTTGCAGTCTCATTGTAGAGGCCCTCATAGCTCTTGGCAGAGACATCCCAGCTGAAGTCGCACTCCATGTCGTACCTGATAAGGTTGTTCCAGTTTTCCTTGCTGTAGTAGCGGTCCTGTGCGCGGCAGCAGGCATCGTACAGCTCGTGGGCGCTGTAGCCCGCGAAGGTGAAGCCATTGCCCTCGCCGAGGGTGCAGTCGTGGATGGAGTCGCGCAGACCACCGGTCTCGCGGATGATGGGAGGCGTGCCGTAACGGCAGGCGACCATCTGGGCCAGACCGCAGGGCTCGCTCTTGGACGGCATGATGAAGGCATCTGCGCCGGCATAGATCTCCTGCGACAGGGTGGGTTCAAAGCCGATGTAGGTGCCCACACGGCCCGGATGACGGGCGCACAGGTCAGAGAAGAAGCTCTCGTACTGGCTCTCGCCGCTGCCCAGAATGACCAGCTCGATGCCGCGGTCCACCAGACCGTCGGCGATGCTCTGCACCAGGTCAAAGCCCTTCATGCCGACCATGCGGCTGACCATGGCAAAGACGGGGCTGCCATCCTTGTGCAGGCCAAACTTGTCCTGCAGGGCCTCCTTGCACTTTGCCTTGCCCTCTTCAACGTTGGTCACATCGTAGTTGAAGGGGATCTTGGGGTCGGTGGCAGGGTTATTGGCCTCCATATCGATGCCGTTCAGGATGCCGCAGAGCTTATACTGCTTTTCTCGCAGCAGGGCATCCAGACCGTAGCTGAACCAGGGGTCCAGGATCTCCTGTGCGTAGGTGGGGCTGACGGTGGTGATCTTATCTGCCGTCTCAAAGGCACCCTTCATAAAGTTGGCGCAGCCATCGTACTCCACGATGTGCTGGTCACGGTGGCCGATGCCGCAGGTATCCTCCAGGATATCGGTGCCGTACTTGCCCTGATATGCGATGTTGTGGATGGTGAAGATGGTCTTGATCCGGTTGAACTTATTCAGATGGCGGTAGTACAGGTTCAGGTAAACGGGAACCAGTGCGGTCTGCCAGTCGTTGCAGTTGATGATATCGGGGGTGAAGTCGATGTAGAACAGGGTCTCCAGCACAGCGCGGGAGAAGAAGGCAAAGCGCTCGCCGTCATCGTAGAAGCCGTACAGGCCGCGGCGCTTGAAGTAATACTCGTTGTCCAGGAAGTAGTAGGTCACGCCGTTGACCTCAGCCTTGAACAGGCCGCAGTACTGGCTGCGCCAGCCCACGGGCACCGAGTAGTTGGTGACATACTCCAGCTTGTCGCGCATTTTCAGGTCGCCGTACAGCGGCATGATGACGCGGGCGTCCACGCCGTCCTTGACCAGAGCCTTGGGCAGGGCACCCGCAACGTCGGCCAGACCGCCGGACTTTGCAAAAGGGGCAGCTTCCGAAGCAGCATACAGGATTCTCATAGGATCGCTCCTTTCCATATAGTGGGATATTTTCGTTCTCCCCCACCGCCCTTGCAGGCAGCACGAACCATTTTTACAAAAGAGCAGGCGGGGGCACACAGATGCCCCCGCCCCTCTCAAGAGGGGCTACCGGGGAGGAAGCCGCCCCTATGGATATTGCAAGGATCAGACGGTGTGGTTCTTCTGCACGTACACCGGGAAGCTCTCGGTGCCGGACAGCTTCTTGCCGGCGGTGATCTTCACGTTCTTATCGGTAACAACGCAGTCCAGCTCGGCATTGGCTTCCACAACGGTGTCCTGCATGAGCACGCAGTTCTTGACGACGGCACCCTTCTTGACCTTGACGCCGCGGAACAGCACACAGTTCTCCACGGTGCCCTCAATGAGGCAGCCGTCGGCCAGGATGGAGTTTTCCACCTTGGAGCCGGTGACGTAACGGGTGGGGTTGTCGTCACGGATCTTGGTGTAGACCGGGCTGTTCTTCGGGAACAGGGCATCCAGATTCTTCTCGTCGATGAGCTTCAGGTTCTCGTCAAAGTAGCTCTTCATGTCGCAGACATGAGCCACATAGCCGGTGTACTCCAGCGCATGGATGTTCAGGATGTTGACATTGTGTGCCAGGATATCGCGCTCGAAGTAGATCAGGCCGCGGGAAGTTGCGTCCTTGACCAGCTTGATCAGGGTCTCGCGCTCCAGAACGTAGATGTTCAGGTCCAGGTTCTGGACACCGGGGCGGTAATCATTGAACAGCAGTTCAGTCACACGGCCATCGGCATCCACAGTCAGGGTGTAGTTGTCGTTCTTGCGGCCCTCGGGGATCTCAGTCTTCTGGTAGGCGATGGTCACATCCGCGCCGCTTGCCTGATGGGCAGCCAGCAGGGCGTTGAAATCGTAGTTGATGGCGATGTTGGCATCGCTCATCACAACGTACTTCTCCTTCTGGTTCTCCAGGTAGCTCAGGATGGAGCCCAGAGCCTCCACACGGCCGGAATAGATGCGCACGCCCTTTTCTGCAAAGGGAGGCACGATGTTCAGGCCGCCGTGACGGCGGGCCATATCCCACTCGCGGCCGGTGCCCAGATGATCCATCAGGGAGTGGTAGTTCTTACGCACCACGATGGACACGTTGGAGATGCCGCAGTTGGCCATGCTGGACAGCACAAAGTCCACCATGCGGTAACGGCCTGCAAAGGGAATCGAAGCCATGGTGCGCTCAGTCACAAGCTCCGGTACGGTGTTATCATAGCTGTTGGGGAAAATGATGCCCAACGCATTGTTGTTCTGGCTCAGCATACTTCCTCGCCCTCCTTGACGGAATCAAATACTTTGGCGCCCTCTTTGACGGTAGCGCCTGCGCCGATGGTCAGACCGGTGCCGACATGTGCGATGGGGCCGTCGCCGCCGACCTTTGCACCGGCACCGACCACAACGTCCTCTGCCAGGATGCAGCGCTTGACCACGGCACCTGCCTTGACCACAACGCCATCCATCAGGACAGCATCCTCAACGGTAGCGCCCTCTTCCACGGTAACGCCTGCGCTCAGGACAGAGTGCTGGACGCGGCCATAGATCTGGCAGCCCTCGGTGATGAGGGAATCCTGCACCACGGCGCGGGGGCCGATCTTCTGGGCGGGCAGCACGGGGTTGCGGCTGTAGATCTTCCACTTCTCGTCGAAGATATCGATGCCGGAGTTTTCGGGATCCAGCACTTCCATGTTGGCTTCCCACAGGCTGTCGATGGTGCCCACGTCACGCCAGTAGCCGTTGAAGTGGTAAGCATACATCTTGCGTCCATCCCGCAGCAGAGCGGGGATGATGTTCATGCCAAAGTCGTTCTTGGAGTTGGGATCAGCCTCGTCCTCTTCCAGGTACTTCTTCAGCACATCCCAGTTGAAGATGTAGATGCCCATGGAAGCCAGGTTGGACTTGGGTACCGGGGGCTTCTCCTGGAACTCGGTGATGCGGTCGTTCTCGTCAGCGACCATCAGGCCGAAGCGGGAAGCTTCCTTCCAGTCCACTTCCATGACGGCCACCGAGAACTCTGCGCCCTTTTCCTTGTGGAAGCGCAGGAAGTCGGCGTAGTCCTGCTTGCAGATCTGGTCACCGGACAGGATGATGACGTACTCAGGATCATAGCTGTCGATGAAGCTGATGTTCTGGTAGATGGCGTTTGCAGTGCCCTTGTACCAGTCGGTGCCCTTTGCCTGCTCGTAGGGCGGCAGGGTGTGCACGCCGCCGTGCAGACGATCCAGATCCCAGGGCTGGCCGTTGCCGATGTACTCGTTCAGCTTCTGGGGCTGATACTGGGTTGCGATGCCCACAGTATCAATGTTGGAGTTGACGCAGTTGGACAGCGGGAAGTCCACGATGCGGTACTTACCGCCGAAGGACACCGCAGGTTTTGCCGTTTTCTGTGTCAGCGCGTACAAGCGCGAGCCACGTCCGCCGGCAAGGATCATTGCCACAATTTCTTTTGCCATAGCTTTATTCTCCCCTTTAACATTAACATTTCCGTTGTTCGGAAATGAGCGTCAACAAATGATCGTGTAGAACGGATGGGTTACTCTTTGGCTGCTTTGGGTTTGCGGCCGCGCTTTTTGGGCGCTTCCTCTGCTGCCGGTTCCGGCTCAGCCTTTGCCTTCCGGGTGGGTTTCTTCACCGGCTTTTCTGCCGGAGCTTCGGCGGCCTTGGGCTTACGGCCGGGCTTTTTTGCATCCTTTTCCGTGGGGGCCTCCGGGGCAGCCTTGGGTTTGCGGCCAGGCTTTTTCACGGCCTTTTCTGCCGGGGCTGCCTTGGTGGTCTTTTTGGCGGCGGTCTTTTTGCCGGGCTTTTTCGCCTTGTCCGCTGCAGTTTTGGCGGTGCGCTTTGTAGGCACCTCAAAGTACAGGGTGCTCATGGGGGGCAGGGTGATGGTGATGCTCTGCTCAAAACCGTGCATGGGCTTTTTGTGGGTCCGCACGGGCTTGTTGTGGACAGCACCGGAACCGCCAAAGGCAGCGTCATCGCTGTTCAGCACTTCCTTGTATGTACCTGCCACAGGTGCGCCCAGGGCATAGCCCTCGCGCAGGACGGGGTTGAAGTTGCAGACCACCAGGATCTGCTTGCCGTTTGCGTCCTTGCGCAGGAAGGCGACCACGCTCTGCTTGGAGTCATCGGGCACGATCCACTGGAAGCCCTCCCAGCTGTAATCGATCTGCCAGAAGGCAGGGTGCTCTTTATAGAAGGCGTTCAGGGTCTTGACGTAGTTCTGCAGCTCGGTGTGCTTGTCGTAGTCCAGCAGCATCCAATCCAGCTGCTTTTCCTCGTTCCACTCCGTGAACTGGCCAAACTCCTGCCCCATGAACAGCAGCTTCTTGCCTGGGTGGGCCATCATGTAGCCGAAGAAGGTGCGCAGGTTGGCAAACTTGGCATCGTACTCGCCCGGCATCTTGTTAATCAGGCTGCCCTTGCCGTGCACCACTTCGTCGTGGCTGATGGGCAGCACAAAGTTCTCGCTGAACGCATAGAAGAAGCTGAAGGTAACCTTGTTGTGGTTGCCTGCGCGGAAGAGCGGGTCGGTCTTCATGTAGCTGAGCATGTCGTTCATCCAGCCCATGTTCCACTTGAAGTTGAAGCCCAGGCCGCCGTCCGAAGCGGGCTTTGTGACCATAGGCCATGCGGTGGACTCCTCCGCGATCATGTACTTGTGGGGGTGACGGCCCAGCACGGTGTTGTTGAGCTTGCGCAGGAAGGCCACGGCCTCCAGGTTCTCCTTGCCGCCGTCCTTGTTGGGCTCCCACTCGCCCTGCTTGCGGTTGTAATCCAGATACAGCATGGAGGCCACGGCATCCACGCGCAGACCATCGATGTGATACTGCTCCAGCCAGTACAGGGCGCTGGAGATCAGGAAGCTCTGCACCTCGCTGCGGCCGAAGTCGAACACCATGGTGCCCCACTCCTTGTGCTCGCCGCGCTTGGGGTTGGGGTCCTCGTAGCAGGCCTCTCCATCAAAGTTGTACAGGCCGAAGCCATCCTTCGGGAAGTGGGCGGGCACCCAGTCCATGATGACACCGATGCCGGCCTCATGCATCTTGTCCACAAAGGCCATGAAGTCCTTTGGGGTGCCGTAGCGGCTGGTGGGGGCAAAATAGCCGGTGACCTGATAACCCCAGCTGCCGTCGAAGGGATATTCCATCACGGGCAGCAGCTCCACATGGGTATAACCCATCTCGGTGATGTAGGGGATCAGCTGGTCGGCCAGCTCTGCGTAGTTGTAGGGCTTGTTGCCTTCCTTCATCTTCCAGCTGCCGACGTGCATCTCGTAGATGTTCATGGGGCCGTTGATCACATCGGCCTTCTTCTGGGCGGCCTGCCAGGCCTCATCGTGCCAGGCAAAGCCGGAGATATCATAGACCTTGCTGCCGTTGGACGGCCGGGTCTCGGCGTGGAACGCATAGGGGTCAGCCTTGTAGACAAGGTCGCCTGCACGCGTAGTCACGCAGTATTTGTAAACGTCGAATTCCTTCATGCCGGGAATAAACAATTCCCACACAGAATCCCCATCCACCTTGTGCATGGGGTGGCTGCCGGGCTTCCAGCTGTTGAAGTCGCCTACCACGCTGATGGCCACAGCGTGCGGTGCCCATACGCGGAACACGACGCCGGGCTCGCCTGCGCGTGTTTCCAGATGTGCGCCGAAGTAACGATAGGCCTCGCAGTTGTTGCCCTGCTTGAACAGATACACCGGCAGATCCGATGCATTGCCCTGAATCTTTTCTTCGGTCGGTTTCATAGACTGCTCCTCCCCGTACAGATCCGCATACGCGCACCTGTAGCTTTTTACTCTTTTATATTAAAGAATTCCGACCGGTTTTTCAAGGCCTTTTCTGGAAAAATACCCATAATCTTTTCTTCAATATTTCTCCCTTATATACACACCCGCCAATTTTTTGCAAAATTTATCGTGAATCTTACCAATGCAATGAAAAAAGCGGAGCCTCTGCACCTCTCTCTTTTGGGAGAAACGTACAAATGCTCCGCTCTGCGGGGTCCTTTTCTGTTATGGGGTCATGCGGCGGACCGGTCAGCCCACCACATACACATTCACCTGAATGGCACCGTTGATCACGCTCTCGGCGTAGGTCTCATAGAACAGGTCCACCAGGATCTGACCCTTCTGCACCGCGATGCCGGTGTCGGTGGCCACCGCGTAGCCGTACACGAACTTTCCGTCCGTAGAAGTGATGTACAGCTTGGTGCCGTAGGGGATCACATCCGGGTCCACGGCCACGGTGCCGTAGCCAAGGCCAAGGCCGGAAGAGCCCTTGCCGGTTTTAGAATAATAACCGGTGGCCTTGCCGGTGAGCACCTTGCTGTAGGAAGCAGGGGCATTGGTGGTGCCGTCCGGGCCGGTCAGGGGCGAGACGGGTGCGCCCGCGCCGTAGGTCTTGATGACATGGTTCGTGGGCTGCACGGTGGTGGTGGAATCCACCACGATGCTGTTCTCCAGCTCACCGTCCACATAGCGGTCGCGGGTGGTCACGGTCTGCTGGCCCTCGGCACCGTGCTGCACGGTGGTGGTGCGCCCGGTGTTGCGGAAGTACAAGCTGGTATAGACATACTCGGTATCATAGGGGATGGCCTGCGTTTCCACGCGGTCCTGATAGTCCACGCGGTGCACCACGATCGGGGTGCCTGCGGTCACCAGGCGGTCCAGGGCAGGCTCGGTGTAGTCATCGCCCTCCAGGGTGATGCCGGCGCGCTGCAAGGCATCGGCCACAGTGCCGTACACCATCTTCACCGGGTAGGTCTGGCCGTCGGCCTGGATGTTCACCGAGAATGCGCGCTCAATGTTCAGGGTGGCAAGGTTGCCGCTGAACGCCGTGTAATAGACCTGGTCGCCCTCTTCGGACTGGATGCCGGAGAGGCTCATGACCTTTGCGGGGTCGGTGGCAGAGGTGAGGATCACCTGCTTGGCCCCATTGGAGTCGGTGACGTAGGTCAGCCGCAGATTCGCAGCGGTCACACCAAGGGTAGCCACAAGGCACACGACCATGACACAAAACGCCAGCACGCGGGAAGAGACTGCAGATCTGCAGCCCGAGGATGCTTTTTTCAAGTTTACGGAAGCGATACGAGACAACTCCTCTCTTCTTGTTTTTGGTGCGGCCGCGGATGCTGCATTGCACCCCGGCCGCCGGGACTGCGGAGCACCAGGGGCTCCACAATCAAATACGATGCTTTTCCGGCTGTGGAAGCCAAGCATCGTATTGCGTCGGAATCCGTTCCAACGGGACATTGCTCCGTCCCCCGGCACAGGCCCCCATTGCCTGCACCGTACCGTCCGCTCAGACGGCATTTCACTTCATCCAGATAAAATTTAAACGCTGCAACGTCCGTTGCTCCGTTGCGCGGTATTATCTTACCAGACCGGAGCTGATTTGTCAAATCGGGCGCCTCCACTTTGTTAGATACTTGACATTCTTTTTTGTGCAATTTTAACAGTGTTTCCTGCAAAATATTGTTTTTTAAGTTATTTCCTCCGGATTTTTCGCTCTTTTTCGTCTACGTTCTGTTCATGAATTTTTAACATTTGCATCCATCCCGGACGCCCCGAAACGACCCGTTTCCGGCCCTCCCGCACGGAAACAAGCGGCCAAATACCGCAGTTTTCTGCACAAAGCCAGGCCCGCCGCCGGGCATTTTCCGCACCCGGAATTGCCCCCGAATTACCCCCAAAAACACCCCTCCGGCAAAATGCCGAAGCCCAGAAATCTGCGGAGAAAAAGAACACACTTCTGCTGCCGCGCGCCCCGGCGTACAATCAAATAAAAAACCGGAAAGGAAGGTCAAAACCATGAAGATCCAGATCATTCATCGAGCCTGCGGCGGCACCGAATTCCTGCCGCAGCCCAGCCGCCTGCACCTGGGCGCACAGAACGCGGAAGGCGTGGACCGGCTGCAGTTCCAGCTGCCCGAAAGCTGGGCCGACTGCGCCATTGCCCTGTACCTGCGCCGCAGCGACGGCACCCAGCTGGCCCCGGTGCCGCTGGACGGCGATGCCAGCGTGACGGGGGACCGCCGCCTC
>ERZ779649.1991-NODE-1991-length-10298-cov-14.493313_pt1 | contig 10298 bp, 10 predicted proteins | sample MGYA00511882_ERZ779649 | MGnify/ENA primary metagenome ERZ779649 (study PRJEB29588, sample SAMEA2157793) | human gut metagenome | biome: human gut; feature: human-associated habitat; material: faeces | place: Denmark | collected 2008/2010 ... | reverse complement strand
CGGTTACGGAAGTTTTTCCTGCATCAATGTGAGCAAGAATTCCTAAATTTATAATGTTCATTTGATTAAGCAATAATATACTACAATAGATGCATTGCCGAAACGCACCTTTTAATACCTCCTCGTAGCATGTAGAAAACTACAGGATTCTTAACTCGTATTAATATGTATATTATTACTGCCGCATAATTGAACGCAAATTTACGAAAAAAAAGTTCCCTGACAAAAGCACAAAGAACTTTTTTAACAATACTTAGTTAATTTTTAGTTTAGAGACTCATTTATAATATATTACGTCATATATACAGCACCTCTGACAGGAACTTGTACACCTGTCAGACAACCATAAACAACGAATCTTAAAATAGATGGGAATAATAGCCTGAAAGACTGAAAATAAGCGTCTAAAAAAATTGGCCAAGTCGCTAAAAATTAGTAAATTAGCAGTTGCCAGACAAACCAATTTGCTAATGGAAATTCAGCCACTTGACCAGCTCACCAAGATCATCAATGATGCCCTTGATGGCACTGCAAAGTTACGCAAAAGTTTTAAAACTTTCTTCGTCATTACTTCAATTCTTTTCCTAAGCATGACGAAACGTAAGAACTTCACCCAAATGGCGCTGTCCAGCGACTGCTGCGAGAGCCGTTTCAGACAGAACTTCCGGAAGAAGTTTGACTGGGTGGGATATAACCTTGCGTACTGCAGGGAGAAACTCCAGCACAGGATTGCCATCGCCATCGACCCGAGCTACATTCCCAAGTCGGGAAAGCACACTCCCGGCACGGGATACTTCTGGAGTGGATGCGCATCTGCCGCGAAATGGGGGCTTGAGATTCTGGGCATAGCGCTTGTTGATGCCGATGAGCGTGATGCCGTACATCTCAGGGCTGTGCAGACGGTGGACATCGTGTCCAGAGGCCGTCCTCCCAAGTACCTTGCGGGAATGGATGATCCAAATTCACTGCTGGCATGGTATCTTAAGGTCATTGCCTCTCAGAAAGATGCACTTTGGAAAGTCTGCAAGACGGTAGTTGCTGATGCCTATTTCTCGAAGAAACCTTTTGTGGATGGTCTCATTGCTTTGGGATTCAACCTTATAAGCAGATTCAGGAGCGATGTAAGACTGCGTTATCTTTATGATGGTCCCAAGACCGGCAAGCGTGGAAGACCTAAGGTCTATGGTGACAGGGTGGACATCAGGAATCTCGACATGAATGCGTTTGTGAGTGAAGACATCACCTCGGATGACAAGGTGGTAACACTCTATTCTGCGGTTGTCTGGTCGGCAGGTCTCAAGCGCAAGGTCAAGGTGGTCATTGTTGACTGCCTCGAGCCAGGCAGGAAGACTCAGGAGAGGAAGGTGTTCTTCTCTACAGACACCTCGATGTCTGCCAGAGACATCATGGACATCTACCGAACCCGATTCCAGATTGAGTACCTTTACCGCGATGCAAAGCAGTTTACCGGACTCGCCCACTGCCAGTCACGGAAGAGGGAATCACTGGACTTTGCGTTCAACATGTCGCTCTCCTCTGTCAACGTGGCAAGGGCTTTTGCCCGGAGTTGCGGCGTGCATCTTTCTGTCTCCAATGTAAAGACGCTGATTCATAATGCGGATATGATACAGAGATTTATTCGTATGTCTGGAAAGCACCCACACAGGCTATTAAATACCAACGATTTCAAAGAACTCTTATATTATGGCGTCTCGGACGCTGCGTGATTATCCAAAATTTAACGAACTATTGATAGAACATTTCTTTTATAATTCATCTTTTACCGCTTTCCGGCTTCATTCCCGCCGCACCGGCCTTGGTTTTATCAGATGCAAAGGTCTGCTGTCGCGCTTGATCCTCCGGCTTGAAGTGCATTTCCTGCAAATTCTTCCTTTCTGTGAAAGAGTAATTGGCAGGAAAAGCCGTCGTATGAAGCTGTACCGACAGCTGTAAACCGCATCCATAAAACCCCAAGGCGGTTCAAACGGGAAAAGAACCGACCAGAGGGAAATAAAAAACAATTCAAAATTGACATCGACATGGATAAAATAAGATTGGTAGTTTACAACGAATATGCACTGGGCTATATCATGCCCCAACAACCCGACAAGGTTTGCATGCGTATTTCGGTCGATAGCCACCCAGGGATTTCAGTCATAACCACCCACTAAGATTACCTGTATCTCTGGATATATGGCAAAGATATATCTATTTTCTCATACTCACTCCGTTGAGTTCTATTCTATATGCAGATTTGACTACTCTGTCGAGTATGGCATCCGCTATTGTCGGATTCTTAGCAAGTATATCATACCAGTTCTTGACAGGAAGTTGGCTGGCTATGATTGTCGACTTTCTCCCGTGCCTGTCTTCTATAAGTTCCATAAAGTCAAGCAACTGCTGTCCGTCAAGTATCTTCATTCCGAAGTCATCGATGATAAGCAGGTCCAGTGCAGCCATCTTGTCAAAGAACCGGGCAGCCTTGGATTCTATTCTCGCCATATGCATATCCTCCAGAAGTTTCTGCATATTGGCATATCTGACCTTGTATCCGGCGAAGCAGGCCTGATGCCCCAAAGCAGAGGCGATGAAGCTTTTCCCGACTCCGGCCGGGCCTGTCACAAGTACAGATGCGCCTTGTTTTATGTATTCGCATGTTGCCAGTGACAGGATCTGGTTTTTGTCTCTTCCTTGAGCCGTGTCGAAGGCAAGTTCCTCAATTGAGGCATTGTAGCGGAACCTTGCCTGGGAGAGCAGTCTGGCGGTCCTGTTGTTTGTTCTCTGGTCATGTTCGGCCTGGATAAGCACGGCCATTCCGTCCTGCAGTGTCAGTTCTCCAAGCTTGCGGGTTTCATGGAGCAGCATCCAGCTTTGGGCCATGCCGCTAAGGTGAAGACTTTTCAAGTCCTGATAGATTTGATCGTTCATGATTTGTTTGTATTAGTGGGTTATTTGTCGGCAAAGTATTCTTTGCCTCTTATGTTTGCATGTGCTTCGGGGAACAGGGCGGATTCTTCATCATTGTCCAGACCGGCGCATTTGCTTTCGATGAGGTTTTTGATGAAGGGATAGCGGCATGCGTCGAACTCTATCGCAGCCCTGCATGCCTTTTCGAAGAGTTCCGGGTTTGTGGTCCGCTGGAGATGGAACAGCCCGTCACATGATTTATAGTACTGCTCCGGAACAGCATAGGGATTGTTTCCGAAGAGCTTTCTGATGACGGTGGCCAGAGACTCCGACACTGTTGCCGCACGGTCGATATACTTCTGGGGCGACAGATTCACATAGTCGTTGTAATATGATGGCATGTGGGCTTCCACTGTGCAGTAGCGTCCGGGGACAGTGCATCTCATATGTACGGCTACACGTTCCCCTTCCGGAGAGAAGACCTTTACCAGGGAGCGTGTGTAGATGACCTTCACTTTCTTGCCTATAAGATGATACGGGACAGAGTAATACACCTTGTCCCTGCCCATATAGATGTGACTGCTGTTCTGTACAAGAAGCTCTGTCCTGTATATAATCTCAAAGTCCTTTTCCGGCAGCTCCCGGAGTCTTGGCCTGTCCAGTGACAGGAACCGTTCCTCCCTGGTAAAAGGCAGTCTCTGCATCCGTTTCTGGTTATGCTGTTTCATCTTTTCGGCTATTGCCATGTTCAGCTCCCGGATTGAGTGGAACATTTTATTGCGCAAAGGTGCATATACCCGTCTGTAGACGATCTGTACCTGATCTTCTACCAGGGCTTTGTCCTTCGGATGTCCGGAACGTGCCGGTATCGTTACGCAGCCGTAATGATTGGCGAAGTCCTCCATTATCACATTCAGCTCCGGCATATATCTGTCAGGCCTTGCGACAGAAGATTTCAGATTGTCTGTGACAAGTATCCTGGGGACGCCTCCTATATGTCTGAGACAGCTTGAGAGCGCATGGAGGAAGTCTTCCACCTTCTGGCTTGGTACGGCCATCGCATAGCCGTAGTCTGATGCCGGGAGGCATGCAACGAAGATCTGGCATTTGACTTCTTCCCCCGTGTCAAGATCCACATACGACATCGTGTCTCCTGCAAAGTCGATGAAGAGCTCGTTGCCACCTTCCCTGAAGTTGCTCATCGGCAATGACACTTCAGGAGCGGCCGAGGCCTTGTGCTGGTTCAGATGGTAACAGAACTGCGTGTATCCATAACCGTCCGGATGTTTCTGCCGGTATTCTTCCCATAGAAGGTACATGGTGACATGCCGCCTCTCCAACTCCCTGACATAGTACTCCAGATCTTCCTGCAGCGCATCAAAGCGCTTGTCCGAGTAGGCGGCATTTCCTGCACTGAAACGGTGCTGGAGTTCTGGCTCGTCCATCTTTATGAGTTCTTCGATGCTCTTGCTGTCTGACTTCGCCGCATTGACATATTTGTTCACCGTTTCTTTGTAAAGACCAAGCCGTTCCCCAATCTTCCGGTTGGACATGCCGTCCTTGTGAAGTAATAGTATTTGTTTGATCTTGCTCATCTCTGTTCGTTTGCCTGCCATATCTCCCTCAATTTTATCATTGAGGTGCAAAGATACAGATCCTGGTGGGTGACAATGCTCCGAAAGACATTGATGGCCAGTCTGTTCATCTCTCAGACTGGGTGCATTTGCTCCGGAAAGGATGGGCGGCCGGGGCTATTCCTGACCTCGTCAGGACAACTGGGTGGCAATGCTCCGAAAAATTGAGGCCCGCGAGCCGAGTTCCCTGCCTTTTTTATTTATAATGAAGTCCTTTTTGGGTGGCTTTACTCCGAAATAATCATCGGTTTTCTGGGGGCCTTTGCTCCGAAATCGCCAGTTTGCACATTGGCAGACAGAACTACGCTCGGCGCACCGTTTCGGACAATGCTTGAACCCTATTTCATCGGAAAGAACGATACCGTAAGGCTGGCTGGCAGGAAAGACTTCGACACGTTTCGGCTATCGTTCGAGGGATACGACAATACGCAGATGTACGAATATGACACCAACCAACAGGAATAGCAGTAATCAGACAATCAATGTATAACAAATCAAAATTTATGAATTATGGAAACAATGAACATTCAATCAGTAGCAGAGAAGAACATCGTATCAGTAGTTTTGGCAGATATTCAGCCGAGTAACTATAACCCACGCAAGAATTTTGATGTAGCAAGCCTTGCGGAATTGGCGGAAAGCATCCGTCAGCAGGGCGTCCTTCAGCCTATCGGGGTGCGCCCCATTGCGGAGAACCGCTTTGAAATCATATTCGGGGAACGCAGGTATCGTGCCTCGCTCATGGCAGGACTGGAAGAAATTCCGGCAATCGTTCTGAATGTTTCGGACGAGACCGCCGAAGAAATGGCGGTGACGGAAAACCTGCAACGCAAGGATGTAACCCCTATCGAGGAAGCAAACTCCTATCAGAGGCTGATAGAAAGCGGACGGCACGACATTCAGTCTTTGGCCATGCAGTTCGGCAAGAACGAGACCTATATCCGCACCCGACTGAAGTTCGTCTCCCTTATCCCCGAAATCGCAGAATTGTTGGAAAAGGACGAAATCACTATCAGCGTGGCAAGCGAAATTTGCCGATATGGCGAGGACATCCAGAGAGAGGTTTTCGACAAGCACTTGAAAGAGGGTATCATGTTTGGCAGTTGGCGAGGCATGAAAGCGACCGAGGTGGCAAAGAACATCGAGCGCCACTTCACGACAGACCTTGAACGTTACAACTTTGACAAGACCCTTTGCCTGTCATGCCCCCATAATACCAACAACATGACATTGTTCTGTGAGGGAACATGCGGAAAATGCGCCAACAAAGGCTGTCTTGATGAAATGAATGCCGCATTTTTGACGGAAAAGGCAATAGAGACCATTAAGACTTATCCTGCACTATCTCTAAGCCATGACGCATATTGCTATAATGCGGATGCGGTTAATCGCCTCAAGGAAATGGGCTATGAGGTTGTGGCACTGCAATGCAGATACAAAGACTACCCGACACTTCCCGAAGAGCCTGAAGCCGGAGAATATGAGACGGAAGACGAATATAAGGAAGCCAAGGTTGAATATGAGCAGGATATGAACGATTATATGGAAGAGGGCAAGGAACTTGTACGCAGGGCAGAAGCAGGCGAAATATCGCTCTTCGCACGGATTGGGAACGAAGACATTGTCAATTGTTATGTGGAGAATTCCATGATGAATGCCGTCAGTGGACAACAGGCAGGACAGGAACAGCTTTCCCCGATTGAAAAACTGGACAAGCAGGACAAGCGAAACAAGGAGATTGCCAGGGAAAAGACCGTGGAAGATACCAAAAAACAGATTTTGGAAGTGGATATGACCGAAACCAAGTTCGGGGCTGACGAAGAAAAGATGATTTATTTCTTCCTGCTTTCATCGTTGAGAAAGGAACACTTTGTCGCCGTTGGCATAGAGGGAGAACATTCGCCCTATCTGTCCAACGAGGACAAGACAAATATTGTGGCCAATCTTACACCAAAGGCAAAAGCCGTCATCCGCAGGGATTTCCTGATTGAGAATTTCAAGAACGCATACGGAAGCAACGCCATAGCCGACATGTTGCTTGAATTTGCAGGAAAACACATGCCGGAAAGACTTGCCGACATCGAGAACGGACATAATGAAGTTTACGAAAAAAGACATCAGCGCATCGAAGAAAAGAAAGCCGTCCTTTTGGTGCAGGAACAGGCCAAACAGGAAGCAGAGCAGACTGAAACCGATGCGGACAACGAAAAACAACCTCAATCCCAAGAGGTTGCTGCTTGACCATAATTCATAGTTGATTTCAGATGCAGGGCGGAGAAATCCGTCCTGCTTTTCTGTTGAGTGCCGGAGGCAGACCGGCGCCGCCTGACCTTTTTTATACACCTCACTGTCTTTCGGCAGTCTCCGTCTGCTGAAACAGTACGGACCGGGTTCTGGCTGATTCCTACAGGCCGCACGGGCGGTCTTCCGTCATCGGCCGGCCCGGATAACCTTTATAGCCGGACCTCTTATAATACCCCGGTAGTCTCAACATTTGTTTTCAGCGAAGTTACAGCATCTTTCCGGACAAACGCAAGATCCGGGTGAATTTGGGAAACAATCTCCAATCCTGCGGATAGTATTCTTTCCCAAAATCTTGCACGAAGTCCAGACAGAGCTGTGCACGGGCGAAAAAAATTGTTTCACCTTAAATCTTCGTTATTATGAATACATTTTCTTTCCCTCAGATTTCAGTAAATTACAAGGATGCCGATGCTGCAAAACGTATCATGGTAAACTCCTCCAGAGTGAGCTACGACATCTTCAAGGAGGCATACGATGAATGTATGCAGCATCATGAGGAATGCTGGGTGATGTTCCTCAATCAAGCCAACAGGCTTCTCGGACTCTCCTGCATATCAAAATGCGGCATCAGCCAGACCGTTGTGGATGTCCGTATCATCCTGCAGACGGCTCTTCTGGCCCATGCCTCGGGCATAATCCTCAGCCACAACCACCCGTCAGGCAACATGGTGGCCAGCTCCAGTGACAATGCCATCACAAGCAAACTCAAGAAAGCCTGCGAAATCCTTGACATCACTCTCCTTGACCATATCATCCTCTCGGATACAGGCTATCTGAGCTACGCGGACGAAGGGATGCTTTGACAGCATCTCTTTTCACGGCAAATCCCGTTATACTGCCGCCCTCATGTGCACCAGGCGGAGACTGTTATAAAACCTTCATGCACGACGGCAGCCCTGGGCTGCTGTAAGCACTCCGGTCCGGATCTGTGGCTGATGACGGAATCCGGCACGGGCCGTATTCTGCCATCGGCCGCTCCGGGAACCTTTATAGCTGCACCTGTTTTAACGCCGTCCGTCATAAGCCCCCGCCACCACCCTTATCCCTTTCTATTTCCCCTCTTGTATTGGCATGAGAGTCATTTCTTCTTTCGTCGTCCTTCTCGTCGCCGCGTGGACTTTACTGGTGCGAATGTAGGCGGTCGAGCCTGTTCCCTCCGTTTTGAAGTGCATTTCCTGCAAATTCTTCCTTTCTCTGAAAGAGTAATTGGCAGGAAAAAACATCGGGAGAGGCTTTGACGACCGTCTCTCGATGCACCGTAAATCCCGAAGCGGCTCCTCCGAAAAGGAGGCCGAACAGAGGGAAGAAAAACAAAATCGTTAAATATCAGAATTATGGACAAGGACATCAAAGAAAGCAGAGAGTACCGTCTCGCTAAAGACTGGGAAATGGCAGTCAACAATTACAGTTTCAATCCGGCTCGATTTGCAGCAGCAATACCGACCATGCACCCGACACTGCAGCAAAGCCTGTACAGGTTGATTAAAGAGTGTATCAAGGTTATGGCGGATGACAGCCGCAGGTACGACGAACGCAATATGGCTTCACACGAGGAAGCGAAATGTATCATGGAGTACCTGAAAGAACACGGGAGAAACATACCATTAAAGTGATAGACCGATGAAAAAGAAAGAGGTGGAATTTGCCGGCAGAACTTATTCTTGCCGTGTGGTGAAATCAAATGAAGGTGAAGAACTCCTTATCGGCTCAACAGGTTTGCTTGACGCACTCCAGCCCGGTAGTTTCGACAGCGAGAACGAGGGCTTTGCGAGTAAGGAGGCTGAGAAATTATACGATGAGATTTTCTTCTTCACCGATGCCGGAAGTCTCGAGCTGCCGGATGACGAGCTGGTTGAGATGCTGAAAGAAGACAACCCGGAATGGTTTGAATAAAATGAATATATAAATCTATTAAAAATCAAGATTATGGATAAAGAGTATGTAATGAGAGTGGCTGCGACAATTCGCGAACAGCTGGTAACGATGACCGACACGCCGGTCCTTATGTCATGGGGCATCGGGGAGTTTATGGCAACAGTATTCAATGACCTGCCGGGACTGAAATTCCATGTAAACGGAAGACTCTTCCAAGGGGAAGTGCTGATCTGTCTGAACGGCTCGGACTATTATGAAGTATATCTCCGGAACGGGACAGACATAGAGTGCCTCAGTGACGAAGTCTGCTTCGATGAACTGGGAGAACTGATAGACCGCCATATTGAAAGCGGAACTGACAAAGAGGAATATGCACGCTTCTGTGGACAGGCAGCCATGTCATTCGGATTTGGCAATTGATGAAGTGCTGTACTTATAGGCTAACCCCGAAGGCTCGCGTCTGAACCTCCGGGGTTATTGCTGTGTTATGGATGTGTTTTGTCCTTGTCTGTATCTTGATTCTCACACCGGTTCCCTTGTTTGTCAATGTAGTACCAGTCATCACTTTCCCAATACCAGTGCTCGCTGCCGGAGCCTGCCACCTCTTTCCGTTCCCCCGAATCGGTGACTTTCGCCTTGCCACCCTCGAATGGATAGCCGAAGGCAAAACGAGGACGGATGACGGTCTTGCCTGTCTCGTCTGCGTAACCGATACGCCCTTTCCGGTCCACTATGCGGTACAGTCCTTCACTTACATAGTCGTCTCCGTTGTCATATTGAAACGCTGCATAATGTCTTGCACTGCCGCAACTGCACAGCAGCAATACGGCACTCAGATAAATGATAATCTTGTTCATGATGCGGGTTGTTTTCATTTGATAATCTGTATTTGTTAATGTCAAGGCAGCAGGAACTGCATGTTGAAACGGCAGAACAGCATCCTTCTTTCCCTGATTATATTCATGTCTTCTTTTCTCCATATTCCATTCAATGATACCAAGTAAAAAGCCAGAAGATTAAACATAAATCAATCAGCCACAGACCAAGCGGCAATAGTAACTGAAGCCAGAAATATTTTTTATCCTTTTTTTCAGGATATCGGCGGTAATAGGCTTGTTCTCTCGCTTTTGTGAAATATTTCTTTTCTATCCTGGAAAATTGACGGAAATACACCGAAAGATTCTCCCTTCTTTTTTACTCTTCAAAAAGCAGCAGATATTCCACCTTCCTTCTCCGCTCGATGCTCGGAACTACCTTGCCTTTATAGCAGCGGAAGGAAATGTACTCCTTGTAAATATCCCTGTTTCCGGCTTCCAGTTTTTGTATCAGCTTGCTTTTGGGAAAGTCTTTGCTACCTAAAAGCCGGTACGGGCCTACCTGGTAGGCAAGACACGAGAGCAACGTAGAATCACGCCCGAATCTGCTGAACAGACGGCAAAGTTTCATCATGTCCGCTCGCAGGATGGAGTCTCCCTGAGCTTTTGTGATGTCGTTGGTAAAACTCTCTCCGGGAAGAACCTTATGACCCCATCCCACATAGGGCCAATGTTTTTTCTCACCATGCCAACCCTCATAGTA
>ERZ779649.1986-NODE-1986-length-10310-cov-2.507557_pt1 | contig 10310 bp, 6 predicted proteins | sample MGYA00511882_ERZ779649 | MGnify/ENA primary metagenome ERZ779649 (study PRJEB29588, sample SAMEA2157793) | human gut metagenome | biome: human gut; feature: human-associated habitat; material: faeces | place: Denmark | collected 2008/2010 ... | reverse complement strand
ACAAAGATATAACAGATACATTACTTTGTGCAAAAATTGTGTATAATAAGGATTTAATAGAAAAAGAATTAGGAAATAAAACAGAGGATGAGTATAAGCAACTAATTTGGAAGCAAATAAAAGAGATAAATAAAAACTTACCAACATATAAGCACATTAAAGAAATAGTAATTCCAGATGAGCCATTAGATAAAACTACAACACATAAAGTAAAAAGATATCAAGAAATAAACAAGATGGAAAAAATTAAATAATGTATTAAAAATTTTCTTTTGGAAAACATAAAGTTATAAGAAAAGTTTTCCAAAGGAGGTTTTTTTTATGCAAAAATATAGAAGAGTAAAAAGAAAGAAAAAGGATATAGGAAAAAAATTTTTTATAGCATTTATTGTTATATTAACCATAGTTTTAATAGCATCACTTATAAGACTATATATAAGAACAGACGTAAATAAAATTAATGAAGACTTAAAAGTAGAAAAAACAAGTCAAACTTTGCAAAGTGTTACAAGTCAAGATACAACAATAGAAGATATAATAGAAGAGGTTAACCATAGTGTTGTTGGTATTTCTAAAATTAAGGAAATGGGAAGCTCTATATTTACAGAAGATGGAATAGAAAAACTAGGACTTGGAACAGGAGTTATTGCATCATCAAATGGATATATTATAACAAATAAGCATGTTTCTGGAGATAAATATAGTAGCTGCTATGTTACACTAGAAAATGGAAATACCTATGATGCAAATGTTGTTTGGGCAGATGCAACTTTGGATTTAAGTATAGTAAAAATAAAATTAGAAGGATTAAAAGCAGTAAAATTGGGAGATTCAACTAGTGTAAAAGCGGGCCAAACAGTATATGCAATAGGAAATCCTATAGGATATGAATTTGAAAGAACTGTAACATCAGGTATAATAAGTGCAAAAGCAAGAACACTAAAATTTACAGAAAATAATGAAGAAGTCTTAATGACAGATTTAATCCAAACAGATGCTACAATAAACCCAGGAAATAGTGGTGGACCATTAATAAATACAGCTGGTGAAGTTATAGGAATAAATTCGCTAAAAATTGATACTGCAGAGGGAATTGGATTTGCAGTACCAATAAACGTAGCTAAACCAATAATAGAAAAATATAGTACTACAGGTAATTTTGAAGAACCTTCCATTGGAATCTCTGGATATGACAAAAACATTATTCCATATATAGATAAAACTTTTAAATTAGATAGTGGTGTTTATATAGAAGCAGTAACTACAAATAGTCCAGCAGCAAGTTGTGGTTTAGTAAAAGGTGATATAATATTAAAAATAGATGATAGATTAATATATACTATGAATGATATAAAAGAATATATTTATACTAAAAATCCAGGAGAAAGTATAAAAATAGAGTATAGAAGAGGCAATAATACTAATACGGTAAATTTAACCTTAGGTAAAAGATAATAAGACATATTGTCGAAAGATGACGAATAATATCGATAATTTATTCTTGTAAAAATTTAATAAATATGTTTTAATATTAACGTAAAAACTCTGGAAAGGAGACTAATTAATTGTGAATAAAAAATTACAAGCTTTAAAAAATTATATCGAAAACAATACAAAAGAAACAATTAATTTAATAAACCAAAAATTAAGAGAAGATATAAAATCTTTAACAAATATTGAATTAATAGAAGATAACAAAGTTTTTAAAGGAATAAAACTTGTGACCGATAAAGATACAATATTTATTACGATTTGTAACAAAAAGGATGCTAACAATTTGGCATACAAATATTGGGCATATTTTTGCATATTAAATAGAGAAGAAAAAAATATTAGCCTATTAGATGAGATAGATATGAACTCATATAATATGGCAGAACATCACGATATAATGGAAATATCTAACGAGGATAAAAAAATAAATATAAAACTTCATTATATAGTTACAGAAGATTTGTTAAAAAAAGAGCTAATAACTCAAGATGAATTATTAGTCCTTATAGTGTAATAAAATTCTTAATTTCAGTTTTAGATATCAGTTTAAAAATAAAGCTAAATAAAATATATGCACTGCTGTAGATTAATATGTTAATTAGTAAAGGAATAATAGCAATCGCATTTATTTTTAAAAGATTAGTAATAACTACACTTATAAGCAAAATCATAGTGGGTTTTAATATCCATAATTTAAATTTAAATTTTATTTTAGTTGTGTTAATTAAAACCCATATGCTTAAAATACAATTTAAAATTTCACTTATAAAAATAACAATTAAATAACCAAAGGTTCCATATACCGGTAGTAAAAAAGAGATAAGTAAAATACTACTTATTAAATCTATAATATTTATAATCATAACACTAACTTGTTTATCAAGACCTTTTAATATTCCATCAACAATACTATCTAAATACATAAAAATGATTACAGGAGCTAATATTTTTATATATTTAGAAATTTCAGTATTACTATAAATTAATAAACTTAATTCCTTAGAAAAACATAAAAATATTCCAATAATAAAAAAAGAAAATATCAGTGTATATTTTAATATTTTATATATAGAATCTTGTATAACATTATTTTCACCTCTTACATTAAAAGAAGAAAATTCGGGAATCAGCAATCCACTAAAGGAACTTAAAAAAGTACTAGGAAATAGTATTATGGGGAAAACCATTCCATTAATCATACCATATTTAGAAAGAGCTTCACTACAGCTTAAACCAGACGCTTCTAGCTTTAATGGTATAACAACTTGTTTTAGCGTTGCAAGCCCAGATTTTATATAAGTTGCAGAGGAAATCGGAAGTGAAATCTTAAATATTCGCTTAGTTATGCCTGTGCTAGGTTGTGGTATATATATATCGTTTTTGCTACATAATTTTTTCCTGTCTTTTATATATGTAATAAACATTAATATGCAGGTAATGCCTTCTGCTATAGAACTACCAAGAACAATTAAACTACATGCAGAATTAATAGATGTGTCAAATATAGTATTTAGCATGTAACTTACTAATAAAATTTTGAAAAATTGTTCTAGTATTTGTATAAAAGCGCTTTTTACTACATGGCGAACAGCAGAAAAATAACCATTTAAGCATGAACAAATAGAAGCAAAAGGGAAAGAGATAGCCATTATACATATAGTTAAAGGAGAGATTTTCTCGTGTAATATGTATGTAGATATCATATTTGCAAATATACAAAATAGTAAAAAGGTTAGACTGCCAAAAAACAGACTATAAATAAGACATTTCGTTATTACTTTTTTTATACTTCCAAAAGAATTTTTTGCGAGTTCTTCAGATACAATTCTAACACAAGCAAGGTTAATTCCCGAAAGAGCAAGTGTGATTCCAAAGGAATATGTAGACATTAATAGTTGGTATAAACCAACTGCTTCATCACCAATTTTATTAGAAATATATACGCCAAAAGAAACACCTATTAACTGCAGAAAAATAGATATAACAGTTAAAACTAGCCCATTTAAAATAAATAATTTTAATTTTCTCAAAAAAATCACCTATTCATGTATATTCATGAATAGGTGAAAATTATACATTATTATCGGCTATAAATTACTAATCTGAGATTTTTATAAATTGTGCTGTTCCTTTATCTGGGGAATATTGAGTTGCAATATACCCATTAAGAAGTTGTGAGCTAGTTTCATCACTTAAAACAGGTCTGTCTACATTGCAAATAAATTCTTCACCTTTATTATTTTTTATATGTATTGTAAAGCTCATATTAAAAGTTAGATCATCTAAAGTAATATTAGCCTTTTGTAAGATAGTTCCATTTAAAGAAAGGGTATCTGTATTTGCTATTTCAAAGTTTGTTACAATATCTTTGTTTATATATCCTAAAGATATTGGATTAGAACAATCTTGGTAAAAAGAAGGATTGTTATATGCACTTTCTTTATTATCTTTGTTATTAGTTATAATATTAAAATTTATTCTTCCATTTTCAGGTTCTTGTAAACCTTTATAGGTTGCAAAATAATATGGATTTTTATAACATAGTGTTTTTGTACCTTTATTAGAATTACTTGTAACTTTAATATTATCTATATATAGCTCGGCAATTGTATTTTTATCAGTTAGTTCATCAGAAGCATTTGTATTATTAATGTATATAGCTATATCTGTATATTGTCCAATATTTATATTTTGAAAATTACCATCTGAACTATTATCTGTTACAAATGCATTACTATAATATACAATTTTTTCTATAGAAAAAATTGGGTTAGTATAATTTGTATAAGTTTCATAAGAATAAGTTGCAAATTTATTGCTATAAATAATATCTCTAATCTTTAAAATATAGAAAGGAATTAAACTTATTAGTATAACTATTAATACTAATAAAATAATTAAATCTTTCTTTTTTAACAATTTCTTCATTTGAATCTCCTTTTAGAAATTTTTGAATAGTCAATCGGGAATTGGGGACGGTCCCAAAAGGGGATTGGGGGACGGTCCTAAAATCCCTATCGAAAATATTATAAAAGGGAAAGGAACACCGTCCCTAAATCCCTATAGTTTATCATAAAAATATGTCATATATGAAAAGACTTTTGTACACCAGTTAGGGTCTGTAGAATATCTTGTATTAATTCCAGTAAGTGTTGGGCTAGAATAATATCTTCCTGTTGTAGTATCACCATCTGACAATGTCATTCCTGCAGGATTTAAATAAGCTTTAGCAAGTATTTTTGCTACAAACTCTATTCCCTCTGCATATGTATCAAATGTGTAAGCTGAATTATATGCATCATTATCATATGCACCATAACCAAATAAGTTTCTCTTGTCTAACGATATTGCAGATGTTCCCCATCCACTTTCGTGAATTGCCATGGCTACTAATAAAAGTCCATTAACATTATATTTTTGTTCTGCATTATAAAATGCTTCAGCATTACTATATATTACTTTATTCACATCTCTTGGCTCATCAGCTAATATACGTTTGTAATCATCTAGAGATAAACCACTCTTAACATTTAATGCCATATTAAAGTTTAATTTAGATACAATTCTTTGTACTTTGTTTTGTGAAACGATACCAGGAGTTGTAGATTGTGATGTTAATGAAGATGCTGGAACATATCCTTCTTGTCCATCAAAAGAAATTCTACACCAATCACCAACAACTTCTAATAAAACAACATCCATATATCTTGTGATTTTACAAATCTCAGAACCATTGTTAATTGCATCCATTAAAGAAACTGTAGAAATAACATACATTGTATCTCCTAAATGTACATTATAATTTACCAAGAAATCAGAAGTACCAACCTCAACAATTTCTTCTACAGGAGCTTGTAAGATATCTATACTAGAAGTAGATTCATCAATTAAATCTGCTCCTTCATATGTTCTGATAATATTAACACGTTCTAAACCAGGAACCCCAGCTTGTTTAACTATTTTTTCATCTTTTGGTAAAGAATCATTTTTTATATATTTAGTAGAATAAGGAATTTCTTTGTCCCTATAAGTTTTTTCTTTTGTCTTAGTAGAATTTGTGTTATCTATAAGTATTTGACTAATATTAAATGGATTTGTGTTTTTTTCGTAAGTGCTAAAATCACCATAAGGATTCTCTGTTTTATTTTTATTAGAAATATATGTAACAATAAAAATAATTAAAGCAATTATAATTAACAAATAAACCGAAGATAAGATAATAAATTGCCTAAATTTCTTTTTATTGCTTTTCAAAGTATCGAATTTATATCTAAAAGAGCCATTAAAGTTAGACTTTTTTGGCTTTGGTTCGTGTTTGGTTTTTACTGCTTTTACTCTTTTCTCTTTCTTGCTTTTTGGAGGTTTAGCAGGTTTTCCTTTTTTAGGTTTTGAAGTCGAATTATTTGTATTTTTACTTACTTGCTTAGTCTCATTTACTTCTTTAGGTGTTTCTTTTTTTGCTTGTATACTATTGTTCCTAGCTTTTTTTAATTCCTCAAAAGCATTAGATAAATTTCTTTGATTGTTATTATCTTTTGTATTATTATCTTGCATTTTTTACCACCTTAAATTATTATAATATTTTTTTTGTAGTATATCATATGAAATATAAAATTACAAATTAAATTATGACAGAAATGTAAGATTCTGTATATACAGTTTTTACTAAATAAAAATATGTAAAAATTTACTATATTTCGTTGACAAAACATGGTAAATTATGCTATGATACAAAAGGTATTTTAAACGCTAAAAGGTGGTAAAAATAATTAAAATATTTAGAAAAAAGTAATTTTAAAGAACAAGGTAGGTTGGCAAAAGATAAAAACAGGTAATTGCCAGCATGCCTTTTTGTTGCCTAAAAACGGTTATATTAGTTGGAAAGAGGAATTGATTTAAAAGGATATATTAATGGAAAAATTTATAAAGCAGGAATTTGGAAATTAATATAAAATTTTAGATGCAAGAGGGACTTTTCAATGTTCATATACAATTTTTTTCAAACTGCTTATATTTTGTTTTAGAGGTGATTTAGTTGTTAAAAGAAATTAAGCATGAAAAAAGCTCAAGAAAAGACTTTGCAAAAGTTGGAGACTTTATAGAAATGCCTAACTTAATTAAGGTGCAAAGAGATTCTTATGAGTGGTTTGTCGAGGAGGGATTAGGAGAAGTCTTAAAAGACATTTCACCAATCATCGACTATTCAGGAAACTTGGTTCTAGAGTTTTTCGATTACTACATGGAAGAGAAAACAAAATATTCTTTAGAAGAAGCTAAAGAAAGAGATGCTACATATTCTACACGTTTACATGTAAAAGTAAGATTAATAAATCGTGAAACAGGAGAAATTAAAGAGCAAGAAATCTATTTAGGAGATTTCCCTTTAATGACAGATAGTGGAACATTTATTATAAACGGTGCAGAAAGAGTTGTAGTAAGCCAATTAGTTCGTTCACCTGGATGTTATTATGACTTTACCTATGACAAAACAGGTAAAAAATTATTCACATCAACAGTAATGCCAATAAGAGGGGCATGGATAGAATACGAAACAGACAGTAATGATGTTTTTTATGCTCGTGTAGACAGAACTAGAAAAATTCCAGTAACAACATTATTAAGAGCTTTAGGCTTAGCAACAGATGAACAAATACTTGATTTCTTTGGAAATGAAGAAAAATTAAGAGTAACATTAGAAAAAGACCCAATAAAAACTCAAGATGAAGCATTAATCGAAATTTACAAAAAATTAAGACCAGGAGAGCTTCCAACAGTTGAAGCTGCTAAAAACTTATTCAACGGACTATTCTTTGATGCAAGAAGATATGATTTAGCAAAAGTAGGAAGACATAAATATAACAAAAAACTAAGTCTAGCAACAAGAATAGAAGGAAAGATTGCACATACAGCTATAGTAAACCCAGAAACAGGAGAAGTATTTGTAGAAGCAGGGGAAGTTATATCAAAAGATATGGCAGACGAAATCCAAAATTCTGGTATAAATGTTGTAGAAGTAAGAGTAGAAGATAAGCCAGTAAAAATAATAGGAAATGGAACAGTAAATATTCATAATTTTGTAACAAATGTAGATATTTCAGATTTGCACTTTAAAGAAATGGTAAATTATGAAGTATTAAAAAATATCTTAGACAATACAGAGGAAAAAGATTTACATCATGCAATAGAACAAAGATATGAAGAATTAGTTCCAAAACATGTTACAACAGAAGATATCTTAGCATCTGTTAACTACTTATTAAACTTAGACCATAAATTAGGCGAAATAGATGATATAGACCATTTAGGAAATAGACGTATACGTTGTGTTGGTGAGTTATTACAAAATCAATTTAGAATTGGTTTAACAAGATTAGAAAGAGTTGTTCGTGAAAGAATGACAATTCAAGACTTAGATGTAGTAACACCACAAACATTAATAAATACAAAACCAATAACATCAGCAATAAGAGAGTTCTTTGGTAGCTCACAATTATCACAATTTATGGATCAAACAAACCCATTATCAGAACTAACACATAAAAGAAGAATTTCTGCATTAGGACCAGGAGGTCTTTCTAGAGAAAGAGCAGGTTTCGAAGTTCGTGATATTCACTATACACACTATGGTAGACTATGTCCAATAGAATCACCAGAAGGACCAAACATAGGTCTTATATCTGCACTTTCATCATTTGCACAAATAAATGAATATGGATTTATAGAAACACCATACAGAATAGTAGACCCAGAAACACATGCAGTTACAGATAAAGTTGAATACATGAGTGCAGATATAGAAGATGGTAACTATATTGCAGAGGCTGAAGAACCATTAAATGAAGATGGAACATTTGTAAATAAGAGAGTTAAAGTTAGATATAGAAATGATATTATAGAAGTAGACAGAGAAATGGTAACAGGAATGGATGTTTCACCAAAACAATTAGTTTCTATTGGTGCAGCCATGATACCATTCTTAGAGCATGATGATGCAAAACGTGCGCTTATGGGTGCGAACATGCAACGTCAAGCAGTTCCATTAATTATGCCAGAAGCTCCAATAGTTGGTACAGGTATGGAATACAGAGCAGCAAAAGATTCTGGAATATTAATTTTAGCAGAAGATGATGGTGTAATTCAAAAAGTTACAGGTGAAGCAATTACTGTTAAATATAATAATGGAACAACGAAAACACATAGATTAAATAAATTTAAAAGAACAAATGGTGGTACATGTATTAATCAAAGACCAATTGTTGTGGCTGGAGAAAAAGTTAAAAAAGGAGATACCATAGCAGACGGACCAGCTACTAAAAATGGTGAGATGGCATTAGGAAGAAACGTACTAGTAGCATTCTCTACATGGGAAGGTTATAACTACGAAGATGCTATACTTTTAAATGAAAGATTAGTAAAAGAAGACGTATTTACATCAATTCATATAGAAGAATATGATTGCGAATGTCGTGATACAAAATTAGGACCAGAAGAAATAACAAGAGATATACCAAATGTTGGTGAAGACAGCTTAAAAGACCTAGACGAAAATGGTATTATCAGAATTGGTGCAGAAGTAAGACCAGGAGATATCTTAGTTGGTAAAGTTACACCAAAAGGTGAAACAGAACTAACCGCAGAAGAAAGATTACTTCGTGCAATCTTTGGTGAAAAAGCTCGTGAAGTTAGAGATACATCACTTAAAGTACCACATGGTGAAGCTGGAACAATCGTAGATGTAAAAATATTTACAAGAGATAATTCAGATGAATTAGGACCAGGTGTAAATCAAATAATAAGATGTTATATAGCAACAAAAAGGAAAATATCAGTTGGTGATAAAATGGCTGGACGTCATGGTAACAAAGGTACAATCTCTAGAATATTACCAGAAGAAGATATGCCATTTATGCCAGATGGTACACCAGTAGATATCCTATTAAACCCATTAGGTGTTCCTTCTCGTATGAACTTAGGTCAAGTTTTAGAGGTACACTTAGGATTAGCGGCAAAAGAATTAGGATGGAATGTTGCAACACCAGTTTTTGATGGTGCAACATCAGAAGAAATAGAAGAATTATTAGTTAAATCTGGAAATACACCAGATGGAAAAACAATTCTTTATGATGGTAGAACAGGTGATCCATTTGCTGAACCAATCACAGTAGGAGTTATGTACATGCTTAAGTTACATCACTTAGTAGATGACAAAATACATGCTCGTTCAACAGGACCATATTCTTTAGTTACACAACAACCATTAGGAGGTAAAGCTCAATTCGGTGGACAACGTTTCGGAGAAATGGAAGTTTGGGCATTAGAGGCATATGGTGCTGCATACTCACTACAAGAAATGTTAACTGTTAAATCAGATGATGTTGTAGGACGTGTTAAGACATATGAAGCTATTGTCAAAGGGGAAAACATTCCAGAGCCAGGCGTTCCAGAAGGATTCAAAGTTCTTGTAAAAGAATTAGAAGCTTTAGGCTTAGACATAAGATTGTATACACATGATAACAAGGAAGTTGAGCTTAAAGAAGATATAGACGATTCTACAAGCTTTAGTAATATAGAAAATAAATCTCTACATGAAGAAAATGTTGTAGATGAAAATGAATTATCAGATGGATACACAGAAGAATCATCAGATGACGAAGATTCTGAAGATGACAAATTATTTGATGACCTAGATGATGAAAACGATGACATCATACTAGATGATGATTCAAGCATCTTAGAAGATGAAGATTTTAATGATGACGATGAGTAAAACTAAATAGGTACTTTTAATTCCAAGGGGGAAAAAATAGTGGATGAAT
>ERZ779649.1981-NODE-1981-length-10324-cov-1.953550_pt1 | contig 10324 bp, 8 predicted proteins | sample MGYA00511882_ERZ779649 | MGnify/ENA primary metagenome ERZ779649 (study PRJEB29588, sample SAMEA2157793) | human gut metagenome | biome: human gut; feature: human-associated habitat; material: faeces | place: Denmark | collected 2008/2010 ... | reverse complement strand
GCAATCCGCTCCATGAATAGGCCGGACCGCAGCTCCCCAATCCCGGTCCCATATTTCCGATACTTGAAATCACCGTCCCGATAGATTCTGTGAAACCTACGCCCATTGCCAGCATCAACAGTACACTGACAATGATGATGACGGCATAGATGAATGAGAATGCCAGTACCGTCGACAGGATGGCAGGAGAAATGACCTGTTTGTTCACCCGCACCGGAAGTACGGCGTTCGGATGTACGATGTGTTTAAATTCATTTCGTGACACTTTGGCCAGAATCACCATTCGGATGCATTTCATACCTCCTGTGGTGCTTCCGGCACAGGCACCTATCAGCATGATGACAGTCAGGGTACCCCAAAGTACCGGTACCCATTGCATGTAGTCGGCTGTTACAAATCCGGTGGAAGTATGCAGCGAAGCTACTTGAAAAAAGGCTTTGCGGAAAGATTCCTCAGCTCCCATCGGGGTGGTGCGGTAGAGCACTGCCGCAATGAATGCGGTAAAGAGAATCACTGACATCACGTACCACTTTAACTCGGCATTTTGAGATACTTTCTTCAGTTTACCGGTAAATAGCAGGAGAAGTAGCGTAAAGTTGATTCCGGAGAGAAACATAAAAACACCTATCACATATTCTATATAAGGTGAATTGTAATAGGCTATGCTGTCTTGCTTGGTAGAATAACCTCCTGTACCGGTCGTGGCAAATGAGTGGCAGATACTGTCGAACAGTCCCATGCCTCCGAATAACAGAAGAATCACTTCAATGGCTGTCAGTCCGGCATAGATAGTCCATATCCATTTGGCCGTCACACCGATACGGGGATGTACTTTATCGTAGGTAGGCCCGCTGGCTTCGGCGGCAAAGAGTTGTACGCCGCTCACACCGAAAATGGGCAGTACGGCAATGGTAAAAAAGACAATGCCCAATCCGCCTATCCACTGTGTCATGCTTCGCCAGAAGAGAAGTCCGTGGGGCAGTGCCTCGATATCGTCGAGAATGGTGGCTCCGGTACTGCTGAATCCGGACATCGTTTCGAAGAAGGCATTGGTTATGCTTGGTATATAATGGCTGAGGTAGAACGGGAGCATTCCAAATAAGGAAAACACGACCCATGCTACACTGACAATGACATATCCGTCTCGGCGGTTAAGTTGTTTTTCGGCTCCTTTGCCAAGAGCCAGCAGAAGGATGGCGACTAAAGTAGTCAATCCTGCCGACAACAGGAAACTGCTCAGGTCATCCTCGCGGTATATCAGCGAAACACCTGCACAGCAAAGTAACAGGCCTGTCTCTATCAGTAAGAGGAAACCTGTGATGCGATATATCATTTTAGAGTTTATCATACCATCAATTAAAGTACTTTTCTATCTTCTTGATCATCATGCTGAGGCAGAATACGACGACGTGGTCACCTGCCTGAATAAGGGTATCACCCGTAACCAGTATACCTTCTCCGTTGCGGATCAGGCCACCGATAGTGGTCCCTTTGGGCAGTCCCAGGTCTTTCACTTTGTTTTTGGTAATTTTGGCGTTTTCGGGTACTGTGAATTCTGCTACGTCCGCATTGGCAAAGGTCAGGCACTTCACATTCGAAACGTCTGCATCGAGCATCATCTGGTAGATGTGGCTGGCGGCAATCATTTTTTTATTGATTACCGTGCCGATGTCCAGGCTTTCCGCCATACCGATGTAATCGATATTTTCCACTTCCGCCACTGTTTTGCTCACTCCCATGCGTTTGGCGGCAAGGCAGGCCAGGATATTGGTCTCAGAGTTACCGGTCAAGGCTACGAAAGCTTCCGTGTTCTTCAGTCCCTCTTCAATCAACAGGTCCATATCCCGTCCGTCTCCGTTGATAATCATGGTCTTATCATCGAGCAACTCTGTCAGGCGGTTACAGCGGTTTATGTCGTTATCCACAATTTTTACCTGCATGTAATCCGGTACATATTGTGCTGTACGGACTGCGATGCGGCTGCCGCCCATAATCATCACATTGCGTACGTCGGCATATTCTTCCTTTCCGGCAATTTTTCGGATGTAAGGGATGTATTTCCGGGTAGTGGTGAAGTATACGATATCGTGCAGTTTGATGGTATCGTCTCCACGGGGGATAATGGTTTCGGTACCCCGTTTGATGGCTACTACGTGATAGGGAATATCCGGCGCACCTAGTTCGGCCAGCGTGACATTCAGTATTTCGGCTTTTTCACGCATCTTTGTACCGATCAGGATAAGTGATCCTCCGCAAAATTCCCACCATTGGCGCACCCAACTCATACGCATGGATGATACGATCTCCTTGGCAGCCAGCATTTCCGGGTAAATAAGGGAGTCGACACCCAGTTTCTGGAAGAACTCTTTGTTCTTTGGCAGCAGGTATTCGTAATTGTCGATGCGGGCTACTGTCTTTTCGGCTCCCAGATTGGTGGCAAGCATGCACGCGGTCATATTCCGGCTTTCATCGGGAGTGACGGCGATAAAGAGGTCTGCCTCTTTGATGCCTACCTCTTTCAGTCCTGATATGGACGAAGGAGAGGCCGTAACAGTCATCAGGTCGAAGTTAGAACTAAGCGTACTTAGTTTCTCTTCGTCATCGTCCATCAGGATGATGTCCTGTTTCTCGCGTGAGAGTAATTTAGCCAAATGGGTGCCTACAGCTCCGGCACCAGCAATAATTATCTTCATTGTGATTGCAAATTGCGGTTCTATTGCGTATTGGGGGATTAAGAATGGGTAGCCATGCAGCTTTCCACAGGAGCATCCATTCGTAATTTGTTTTTAGTAATTACCTTGTAAATTCCTTCTTCATCCATCCCGCACAAGTGGTAGAGTTGCTGCACCGATCCGTGTTCAATGAACTGATCCGGTACACCGATGCGCCTGATTTCGGGATAATATCCGTTATCGGCCATAAATTCGAGTATGGCGCATCCCATACCTCCTTTAATGATTCCATCTTCTATCGTTACGATATGGCGGAACTTTTTGCCGACTTCGTGCAGTAGCTCTTCATCGAGCGGCTTGAGGAAACGAAGGTCATAATGCGCTACGGAAATGCCGGTATCTGCTTCAGCACGTTCGATGGCACGGGCAGCCAACTTGCCGATAGGGCCGATTGTAATTACTGCCAGATCGTTTCCGTCCTTTAGTTTCCGTCCTTTTCCCACCGGAATCTCTTCCAACGGACATTCCCAGTCCACCAACGAACCCCGCCCGCGCGGATAACGGATGGCAAAAGGTCCTTTGTCGGGCAATTGGGCAGTATACATCAAGCGCCGCAACTCATGTTCGTCCATCGGTGACGAGATAGTCAGGTTGGGGATCGGGCGTAGATAAGCCATGTCGAACACACCGTGGTGCGTCACTCCGTCTTCGCCGACAAGGCCCGCACGGTCGAGGCAGAATATGACCGGAAGCCGCTGGATGGCCACGTCGTGAATCATGTGGTCGTAGGCCCGCTGCATGAACGACGAGTAGATATTGCAGAAAGGTATCAGGCCGCCGGCCGCCAGTCCTGCCGAGAAAGTGACCGCATGGCCTTCGGCGATGCCGACGTCGAAGCATCGGTGGGGCATCTCCCGTTGCAGGATATCCATGGAGCTGCCCGTGAGCATGGCCGGTGTGACGCCTACGACGCGTTCGTCGAGGCGGGCGAGTTCGAGGAGCGTATAACCGAATACGTCCTGGTAGCGGTCGGGCTGGTTGTCGCCCGGATTGACGAGCAGTTCGCCGGTGACGGGATTGAACCTGCCGGGGGCGTGCCATATCGGCGGGTTGCTTTCGGCAGGTTTGTAACCCTTGCCCTTTTTGGTAACGACGTGGAGCAGTTTCGGGCCCGGAATGCTCCGCATGTCGCCCAGTACCCGTACCAGCGACTTCAGGTCGTGGCCGTCCACGGGGCCGAAATAGCGGAAGTTGAGGCTCTCGAACAGGTTGCTCTGCTTGAGAATGCTCTGTTTGACGACGTTGCCGAAATTCTGTATCGCGCGCCGCATCCGGGGGACTCCCGACATGGCGTTCCATACCCGGTTTTTCAGCCGGTTGTAGTGTTTTGACGTGGTGATGCCGAGCAGATACTCCTTCAGCGCTCCGACGTTGGGACTGATGGACATGTTGTTGTCGTTCAGAATGACCAGCATGTCCGCATTGGATGCTCCGGCGTTGTTCAGCCCCTCGTAGGCAAGGCCGCCCGTCATGGCGCCGTCGCCTATTACGGCGATGACGTTGCGGTGGATGCCCTGCAGTTTGTTGGCCTGGGCCATGCCCAGTGCGGCCGAGATGGAGACGGAAGCGTGGCCCGCCCCGAAAGCGTCGTAGGGGCTCTCCTCCATGCGCGGAAATCCGCTGATGCCGCCTAACTTCCGGTTCGTGTGGAACTGTTCCCGACGGCCGGTGAGTATCTTGTGGGCATAGGCCTGATGGCCGACGTCCCAGACCACCTTGTCGTCCGGCGTGTCATAGACGTAATGGAGCGCTATGGCGAGTTCCACGGCTCCGAGACTCGATGCGAGGTGTCCCGGATTCACGCAGAGTTCCGATACCATGAAGTCTCTGAGTTCTGCAGCGAGCGTTTCCAGTTCGGGGACGGAGAGTCTGCGCAGGTCTTTCGGAGAGTTTATGTCGTCGAGGTATTTATAGCCCGTCTTTACCATGAGAGGAGTGTACGTATCGGGGTACAAAGATACCCAATTATAACTATTTCTGAAAAAAATCGTATCTTCGTGTCGTATAACATCCGAGGTAGGCTGTAAGATGAAATATAAGAGAATATTGCTGAAACTGAGCGGCGAGTCGCTGGCCGGCGATGGAGAGTACGGACTTTCGGCCGGGGTACTCGGTTCGTATGCGTCGCAGATACGGGAAATCGCCGGGGCCGGCGTGGAGGTCGGCATAGTTATTGGAGGAGGAAACATATTCCGCGGCATGCAGGGTGCGGAGAGGGGATTCGACCGTGTGAAGGGCGACCAGATGGGAATGCTCGCGACGGTCATCAACTCGCTGGCTCTGGAATCCGCGCTGCGGGCGGAGGGGATGCAGGCGAAGGTGCTGACTTCCATATGCATGGAACCGGTCGGGGAGTATTACTCCAAGGACAAGGCGGTGGATTACCTGAGCAGGGGATACGTCGTGATAATCGGTGGCGGAACGTCCAATCCCTATTTTACGACCGACAGTGCCGCAGCGCTCCGCGGCATAGAGATAGAGGCCGACGTGCTGCTGAAAGGGACGCGGGTGGACGGCATTTACGATGCCGACCCGGAGAAGCATCCGGAGGCACGGAAATTCGGCGAGATAACTTTCGGGGAGGTGTATGCCCGCGGGCTTCGGATTATGGACCTGACGGCTTTCACGCTCTGCCGGGAGAACGGCCTGCCGATAGTCGTCTTCGACATGGATACGCCCGGAAACCTGCGCAGGGTAGTCCGGGGCGAAGCGATAGGGACGTTGGTGAGGGAATAGCCCTGCCCGGCCGAGAGGAAGGATATCACTTTACAAAAATACGATTGTTTATGAAGAGAATATTGTCAATGCTTTTTGCGGTGTTGTTCTGTTGCGGTATCGCGTCCGCGCAGGGCGACGTGGAGCGGACCACCCTGTTGAAGAAGGGGATGGATGTGCCCGAATTTTCCGTACGGATGCTGGACGGTACGACGCTGACTTCTGCCGAGCTGGAGGGAAAGGTGGTGCTGGTGAATTTCTGGGCTACGTGGTGTCCCCCGTGCCGCAAGGAGTTCACACGGCTGCAAAAGGATATCGTGGACCGTTTCGAGGGGAAGGATTTCGTACTTCTGCCGGTATCGATAGATGACGGCGAGGAGGCCGTCAGGGAGTTCATGCGGAAGAACGGGTACGAATTTCCGGTAGCTTTCGACGGGGACAAGAAACTTTACGGGATGTTTGCGGAGAAATACGTGCCGCGCAACTTCATCATCGGCAAGGACGGGAAGATAGCTTTCCAGACGGTCGGTTATACGCCCGACGAATTCGACGAAATGGTCAGGGGCATCGAGGCCCTGTTGAAATAGAAAACGGGACAATTTTTGATTCAAGCTACATAAAACCTTAACGTTTATGACTGAAGAAGCAACCCTGATATTGGACATTGCCGAGGAGAAGATGAACAAGGCGCTTGAGCATCTTGTCGAGGCGCTGCTCGGAATAAGGGCGGGAAAGGCCAGCCCCAATGTATTGAAAGGAATCATGGTGGATTACTACGGTTCGCAGACGCCCGTTTCGCAGGTGGCGAGTGTTACCGTGCCCGATGCCAAAACGATACTCATCCAGCCGTGGGAGAAAGGGATGATACCCGTAATAGAGAAGGCGATACTCGTGTCGAACATCGGATTGACGCCTTCCAATAATGGTGAGCATATCCGGCTTTCGATTCCTGCGCTGACCGAAGAGCGCCGCAGGGAGCTCGTGAAACAGGTGAAAGGCGAAGGGGAGACGGCGCGTGTGAGTGTCCGCAATGCTCGCCGCGAAGCGGTCGAGGCTTTCAAGGCGGCCCAGAAGAACGGTATGCCCGAAGATATGGCGAAGGACGGTGAGGCGGAAGCCCAGAAGCTGACCGACCGGTTCAGCAAGCAGATAGAGGAGGCGTTGGCCGAGAAGGAGAAAGAGATAATGACCGTATAGCTGCGGTCGGCAGCTCCGTGAAAAGCAATGGTCGCGTGCGGGAATCTCCTGCTTTCCGATGTCTGTCGCTGGAAGAGGCCGGGTTATGGATTTTCTATCTTTATCCGGTATTTGGCAAGCAGGCCCGGCAGGGAGGCCTGAGAGAAACGCGCACCGTTGAGCCGGTTGGTTTCCGGGTCGATAGTAAAACCGGAAGAAGTCAGGAAATCCGCACTTCTCAGGTCGTTGTCGGTAAAGGAGGAGCCCTGCATGTCGCAAGCGTCGAAGAGAACGCCTTTCAAGATGCACGATTCGAATACGGTAGCGTGCATCCGGCATTGCCGGAAAACGGAGTCGGCGGTGATGTGCAGAAATACCGCATCGTCGAAGATACACTCCGTGAAGGATGCCGACAGTCTGTGTGAGCTGTTTCTCTCTCCGAATGATGTTCCGGACATCTTGCATCCGGAGAACGTCACCCCGTCCATTACCGTATTCGCGAATGCGGAGAGGCTGAAATCGCAGCCGGTGAAACGACAGTCGAGCAGGATAATGCCATGCAGGAGCAGTGCCGTGAAGGTGCCGCCTCTGAATATGCATTTGTCGAATACGGTACCCTCCGTAAAAAGGGCCTCCGCATCGTTTTTTCCGAACGTTCGTCCGGTTATAATCCTGGCTTCCATACGGCCGTTCAGAGCGTGATGGGGATGCCCCGGTAGAAGTCGAGGATTTTGGTCTTGAAGAGGTAGCTGTATTTGGCCTGGGCAAGCTGCGAGCGGGCGTTCACGAGATTGTAGAGCGCAATGCTGTAATCCACCGGCGAAGCCGCGCCGAGGTTGTATTTTTCCTCCAGCATGCGAAACGCCTCCTCTGTCGTGGTGACGTTTTTAGCCGCCGCTTCGTACTGTTCGTAAGCTCCTACTGCGTCGATATAGGCCTGCCTTATCTCTTTGTTAAGGTTCTTCTGCATTATCATATAATCGTATTCGGCCCTGTGGCGGGCGATGCGATAACTCTTGACGTTGTTGCGGGCCGAGAGGGAGTTGAAGATGGGAATGCTGAGACTGAGTGATATATGATAGCTCGCGTTGTCGCGTATCTGGTCCTTGAACGGATACTGGATGTAGGTGGCGGGGTTGTTGATGTCGGGTTTCTGCCGGCCGTTGGAGAAGGAGGAACCGTAGCCTGCCGAGAGACTCAGGGTGGGGTAGAGGCCTGATTTGGCGATGCTGATATCACGGTCTGCCATATCCATGGCCAGTCCGGCCGATTTGACCTGCGGCAGCTCCTGCGCCATTTCGTAAATCTCTCCCGGGCCCACCGCCACGCCGTCGCGGGAGACGGGCATCGATTCCGGGATGAGGATGCGAAACGTCTCGTAGTCGTCTATCTCCAGCAATTGGCAGAGCGTAAAGTAAGCGAGGGTTCGGTTGTTTTTCGCTTCGATATCCTGAAACTGTGCATCGGCCAGGTCGGCCTGCAATTGCAGCAGGTCGCCCATGGTTTTGCGTCCCGATTCCACCAGCATTTGCGTCTGTTCGACCTGCAACGTGAGCGTTCGGGTACGCTGTGAGGCGATGGTGACCTTCTCTTCGGCGAACAGCACGTCGAGGTAAGCCGCGGTGATATTGAGCGAGAGGTCGTTGCGGGCCTTGTCCACTTGTAGCAGCATATCCTGCAGGGCCAGGTCGGATTTCTTGAGCTGGTGATATTTGCGCATTCCCGCAAACACTTCCGTGCCGAGCGAGAGGGAGGCGCTGAGGTCGGTATTGCTGGAGTTCTCGCGGAATTCATAGGTGGTCGGGTCGAGGACGCGGCCGAACGAAGTTCCGGAGCCGACCGATGCGCTTACCGACGGTATGTAGTTGAGCCGGGTCTGCTTTCGGGCCAGCTCGGCATCTTCGATGGAGAGCTCCTGCCGCTGTATCTCTATGTTGTTTTCCTGAGCATACCGGATACACTCCTGCAGCGTCCACGGGGCGGCTGCCGGGAGGCCGGTTTCTTCTGCCGCATACCGGGCTGTCGGTGAGGACGACCGGGCGAGGGTCTCCTGCTGCTGTCCTTCGGCTTTTCCGCCGGATAGCAGCAGGGCGGTCAGGGTGAAGAAGACGGTAACTATCGTTTTGCGTTTCATGGCGGTGAGGTTTTACGTTACGGGTAGGCTATTTCTTGGTGCGCGGCATCGCCATGCCCCGCAGCCGGTCGGTTTCGGAGAGTCCCTCCTTGATTTCCATGTTCATGCCGTCCGAGAGTCCCGTCGTGACCTCCCTTTTCTCGAACGTCTGTTCTTCGGCCCCTTCGGGACTTGTCAGCACGTAGGCGTAGGTTTTGTCCTCCTCGAATTCGAGTACGCTCTCCGGCACGGCCAGCACGTTCTCGCGGTTCTCTATCATGATGCTTGCATTGGCACTGTAACCCGAACGGACGAAGATGTTATCGTCCACGTCCACGGCAGCTTTTACTTCGAACATGATGACGTTGTTGTCCGTCGTCGCCTTCGGGGAGATATATTCCAGCCGTGCGTTCAGTTTCGAGTCCTGTACGGCGCCGATGGTGAGCGTGACGGGCATCCCTTCGTGGAGCTTGCCCACATCGGTCTCGTCGACCTTCCCGCGGAATATCATGTCGTTCATGTCGGCCACGACGGCTATTGTCGTGCCGTCGTTGAACGTATTGGACTGGATGACCGAGTTGCCCACCTTGACGGGAATGTCCAGTATCATGCCGTCTATCGTGGAACGTATCTGGGTATTGCTTATTTCGGCGTTGCGGGAGACGATGCCGTCGCGTACGATTTCCAGGTTGTCGCGTGCGCTCTGGAGGTTCTCTTCCGCAATCCGGAGCTGTGTCTCCGCCTTCTCGAACTCGTCGAGGGTGATGACGTTCTTCCGGTAGAGTTTTTCGGTGCGTTCGTATTCGCGCCTGGTCTGTTCCAGATTTATTTCCGCCTGCTTGACTCCCGATTCGGCGTTGTTGAGGGAACTCATCTCCGGAATGACCTTCACGGTAGCGATTACGTCGCCCTGCCGCACCATGTTGCCTGCCTCCTTGTGCAGGGCGGAGATGATGCCCGAAATCTGGGGCTTGATGAGTACTTCGTCGCGCGGTTCGACCTGTCCGGTGGCTACCACGAATTGGGAGATGGTGTCGCGGACGGGCGTCACTATCCCGTAGACGGTCTTGACCGGCCGCGTCTTGTTCCACAGGAAGACGAACGTCCCGACGAACAGTCCCGCGAGCAGGACGATGAGCAGGATTCTAAATACTTTCTTCATAACTGCTATATTTTAAATTTTCATTCCCAGTCTGTCGTTGCGTCCTGTCCGGTTTGGCAGTTGCACGGCTGCATCCGGCGCTACTCCTCCCTAATCGCATCCACCGCCTTTATCTTCATGGCACGGCTGGCCGGGATGATGCCGGCCAGCAAGCTTCCGGCGATGATGATGAGGGTGGCCGTGATGCCGAGCCCGAAAGATATCTGCAGCGGCTGCATGTCGCTCCCCAGCTCCGTCGTGGCCGCTATCAGCTTCTCGAATACCGACAGTGCTCCGACTCCGGCCGCAAGGCCGAGGATACCGGCGATGAAGGTCAGCAGGAAACTTTCGGAGAGAATCTGCGATATGATGGACCACGGCCGGGCGCCTATCGCCCGGCGGACGCCTATCTCCTGCGTCCGCTCCCGTACGATGACGAGCATGATG
>ERZ779649.1979-NODE-1979-length-10329-cov-1.992992_pt1 | contig 10329 bp, 4 predicted proteins | sample MGYA00511882_ERZ779649 | MGnify/ENA primary metagenome ERZ779649 (study PRJEB29588, sample SAMEA2157793) | human gut metagenome | biome: human gut; feature: human-associated habitat; material: faeces | place: Denmark | collected 2008/2010 ... | reverse complement strand
ACGGAAACGTTCTGGCTGCCTCCGGCAGCGGGACGCGTTGTGCCCGCGACACGGGCTTCGTGTCCCACGCCCCGAAACGCAATGTGAATCTCGGCTTTGCTGAGTATTATGACGGACGTTTGTTTGATCAGCGCTGGATCACCGAGTCCGCGCGCACGCGCGGCTGGTCCGCAGCCCGTGTTTTGCCGAAGGAAAACAGAACGCTTCTGCCGCTTCCCATCCGCGCCCGGCATCAGAGAGAAGTCTATCCCAAGCGTGTCCTGCGCGTGGAGGATGTCAAAAAGGCCTGCCAGGTCTACACGGTCAACACGCGACGCGCCTTTTATCCCAATCGCACCGACGCCGACGAAACAAATTTCAACGCGTTCCTCGGCTGCGTGATCCTGAGCGACCGTGTGCAGACCGGTCGTATCAGCTTCCCGAACCGTACATGGAACGGGATCATCGGAACCTTCCGCATCGGTGATACAGTTTATCCCATCACGGATAAAGCGCGCGACGTCGAGGTGCAGCTGACCGCAGGGGAGAATTTCTTCCTGATGCAGATCCACGGTAAATATGACGATCTGTACAGCCACATTGAGTTCCGCTTCCCGGAGGATATCCGTGTCAAAGCGCAGTCCGGCGGATCCGGTTTCTTTGCGCTCGGGCCGACAGCGGAGTTGCACGCAATTCAGGACGGAAAGCACCCGATCTACGGGGACATCGATTTTCTGACACCGGAGGATACGCGCATATTTGCCTGCCGGAGCATGCAGGAGCTTGCGGAAGCGGGCTGTGCGCCCAAATGGATCGCGCCAGAGGATACGATGGAGGATATGTATATCCTGTCGCTGAACCGTCTGGCGGAGATTGCGGCAGACTATGCCGTGCAAGAAAAGCACCTCGGCGTTCTGTGGAGCAATGACGCCGTCACGCGCTTCGACCCGCCCGCATGCGGCGATTACCGCCGGATTCTGCTGGATTTCGGCGACCTGTACATGGGCTATCTCAATATCTGCATCAAGGCACCCGCCGGGACCATCCTCGATGTCTACGGATTTGAAAACATGTACCGAGGTGAGATCGACCACACCATTGGGCTGAATAACGGTGCGCGCTATATCTGCCGTGAGGGCTGGCAGGAGTACACGTTCCTTGCAAAGATGGGCATGCGTTACGCCATGCTCAGTGTCCGCGGAAACGGGAAGGCGCCCGTCGAACTGCGTACGTTCCGGCTGGAGCACGAGGTCTACGCCACGGCCAACCAGGGCTCTTTTGAGTGTGACGACGAAAAGCTTAACCGCATCTGGAATATGTGTGAGCAGACGCTGCAGGACAGTGTGGCCGACACCTACGCAGACTCTCCCACATACGAGCAGGCGTACTGGCTTGGTGATTCGCAGGTCAGTGCGGCTGTCGATGCGTATCTCTACGGTGATTACAGCTTTATCCGGCACAATCTGGTTTTCGGTGCAACGGGCGCCGACACCACGCCGCTCGGCAATGCGCTGACCCCCACGGACTGGGTCACGCCGATCCCGATGTGGACGATGAACTGGGTCGTGATGCTGGCGCAGTATATTGAAGCGACCGGCGACAGAAGCATTCTGCGTGAGCTGTATGGCCCGGTATGCGAACGGCTGGAGTATTACCGGTCGCTGCTCACACCGGATGGAGGAATTTTGACGCGCTCGTGGAACCTGGTCGACTGGGCCGCTCTGGATATCTCCGACTACTGTGTCTGCACGGCATATCAGGGGCTGCTTGCCTACTGCTTCGACTGCGCGGCGCGCTTTGCCGAAATGCAGGAAAAGCAGGCCGACGCGCAGAAATTTACCGACACCGCGAAGCTTCTGCGGCGCTATCTCTCGCAGGTCTTGTGGGACGATACGCGCAAGGCGTACCGCGATAGCTGGAGCCCGGAGACGGGACTTTCGAAGACGTTTAGCATCCAGACGCATATGCTCCTGCTGCTCTATCACGCCATTGAGGAGCCGGAGCGCCGTGCGCTTGTCACGGAGTATGTGCAAAACAGGCCTGTGGATTTTCTGGATGTCGGTTCGCCGTTTATGCTGTACTACCTCTATGAGGCGTGGGCGCAGCTTGGTGTCTGCGACCCGATCATGGAGGACATAAAGCACCGCTGGGGCGAGATGCTCCGCTATGAGACAACGACCTGCTGGGAGGTTTTCCCCGGCTTCTACGAAAACAGCCGAACCAGAAGCTATTGCCACGCATGGTCTACTGCGCCCGCGATGCTGATGCAGAAATATCTGCTGGGTATCCGGCGAGAGTCTGAGGGCTTCAAAGACGTTTCGTTCTGCTTCCCGAATACGGGTCTGCGCTGGTGCCGCGGCAGTATTCCGACGCCGTTTGGTGTAATTTACGTGGACTGGAATAAAGATATTGGCGAATTCCTTTTAAGAATTCCCGAGGAGATCAAATTGCATGGTGATGAACCTGACGGCTTCCATGTAACGATCCAGAAAACAAAACAAGGATAAGCTGTTTTGGCTCCGTCCAATTATCTTGGGTTGGGCGGAGCCTGTTTTTCTTATGTGCGGAAGGCGCGGCATACTGTCCCAGCAAAGTGATTCCGGCACGATATATACTTCTAAAGAAAAAGTGTCTATATTAGTCGGTTTTTTGCCTTTTCATGAAAAGGTAATTCCGTACAATAGAACGTAGACAGTATTATATTGGGAGGTATTTTGCGTGTCAAAGAAGCTGTTTGAAATTACGGATTGCCGCTGCTGTGGGCAAACGAATCCGCTTGGTTTGGACTCACAGCCTGATTTTTCATGGAGAGTGCAGCCATGCAGCGCGGAAGCGGTCGAAATAAGCAGTTATCGGATCCGCGTTATGTGTAAAGATGCTTGCGGTTGCTCCCCGCAGGCGGTCGTATGGGATTCGGGTGTTATAAATGAGCCAAATGTTTCGCTGATCTGTTATGCGGGGTCGCAGCTGAAGCCAAGGACAAGATACGATTGGATCCTGACGCTGTGGGATATGCACGGAAATTGCGTTGACAGCGAGGTTTGCTGGTTTGAAACCGGTAAATGCAGGGAGGCATGGACGGCAAAATGGATCAGCGCTCCGGGGATCCGTCTCGACCGCAATGACGCGCCCGCGTTGTATTTGCGCAGGAAGTTTGGACTCGGTGCGGCTGTCAAAAGTGCTCGTATGTATATTTGCGGATTGGGTCTGTACGAGGTATTTGTTGACAATGCGCCGGTCAGTGATTCGCTTCTGGAGCCCGCATACACAAAGTACGATGCATTTGCACTCTACCGCGTATATGATATCACGTCTTTTTTGACGCAAAAGGATTATGCAGCTGTTGGCGTCGTTTTGGGAAACGGGTGGTACAACTGCTTTACGAAGGATGAATGGAATACCCCGCAGGCCAGTTGGCGTGCTGCTCCGAAGCTGTTATGCGAGATCCATATCGAGTATCTGGCTGGATCGACCGAATGCATTGGCTCAGACGAGGCATGGTCCGTGTCAAGGGACGGCCCGATCGTTTTCAACGCGATCCGAAGCGGAGAGTGGTACGATGCACGAAAAGAAGATCCGAAATGGGTATCGGGGGAAGCAAATCATTGGACGTGGACGCCTGCAATCCGTGTCCGCAGCCCTGGCGGAGCGCTTCGCGCGGCGGAGGATGACCCGATCCGTATCACGAAGGAGATCACACCTGTTTCGGCAAGAATCACGGCAGAGGGCCGTATGATCGCCGATATGGGTCAGAATTTTGCGGGGAAGGTGCGCCTGCGCGTAGCGGGAAATACCGGCACGCATTTTATCCTTCGGTACGCAGAGGAGCTTACAAAGGATGGCGAGCATGTAGATCAGACCCATCTGCGCTGCTTTGTAAAAGAAGGGGAATTCCAGACTGAGCATTACATAAAGGGCACGGACAGTATTGAGACGTGGACGTCGCACTTTACCTATCACGGCTTCCGTTATGTCGAATTGACGTGCGTGAACGGTTCTGTTGCGGACAGCAATATGACAGGACTTGTTATGCATACAGACTTCCGGCAGATCGGAAGGTTCGATTGCTCGGATGATGGATTCAATACAATTTGGAACATGAGCTATTGGGCTACGATCTCAAATAGTGTTGGATTACCTACAGATGATCCGCACCGGGAGAAAAACGCGTGGATCGGCGACATTGGATACGCGTTTGAACAGATGCTGCTGAACTTTGATTGTGCACGCTTTTTGCTGCAGTGGCTGGATAATTTGTGTGCGTGCCAGCGGGTCGACGGCGCACTCCCGTGTGTTTGCCCCTCTACAGGGTGGGGCTACAACTGGGGCAACGGCCCGGACTGGGCACTCGTCTTTACGCGGCTTCCGTGGTACCTCTACCGGCAGACAGGGGATATCCGTATTCTTGAGCGTTATTATCCGAATATTTGCCGCCATTTCTCGTTTATGAAATCGATGGCTGTCAATGAGATCGTGAATTATGGAATCGGGGACTGGTGCGCACCCTTTGATGGCCCGGCGGTTTCCGTGAATATGGAATCGTTCCGTGCTCCGGTCGCGCTTACAGATACGGCCTGTTTTTATGAAACGGCAGTCATGATCGGCAAGATGTCCGCTGTCATGGGCTGTGAAAATCCGTTTGCGGACGAATGTACCCGGATCAAGCGTGCGTTCCTCAACAGATTTTTGAATGAAGCGGGCGAGGTTGCGGGAGACTGTCAGACATCGGATGGATGCGTCCTCTATAATCACATGCTTTGCGCGGAGGAAGATCAGAAGCTGGCGGAGCGTCTGGTCGATCGGCTCCGGACGAATGATTGGCATCTTGACTTTGGTATTCTTGGTTCGCGATATGTCATGGAAAGTCTGGGAGAACGGGGATATATAAAAGAACTGTATCGAATGCTTTCGGGAAATACATATCCGAGCTACCTTTATCTGGCGGAGAATGGCTGCACAACACTGACAGAATGCTGGAATCTCGGCGGCTCCCACAATCACTTCATGTTCTCGCATGTTTCGGCCATTCTTTACCGCTATATCGCAGGGCTTCGCCAGCCAGCGGATGACATTGGGTGGAAGCACTTTGAAATTGTGCCGTCATTGTTGCCCAAAAAGCTGGACTGCTCGTTCGACTCTCCCCGCGGAAAAATAGAGCTGCACTGGCAAAGAGCGAAGGAGACCGTGCATGTAGATGTGGCAGTTCCGTTTGGAACAACCGCGACGCTCTTCGTTCCAGAATGTGCCGCCTCAGAGACACGAAAATGTGAGTTAACGTATGGAAAGTACGAGTTTGAGTGGAAGCTTCTTTATGATCCGGTGTTAGCGTAGGCTCAAATCATAAAATAGAGGTAAGAAAGATGTTCACAGAAGAACGAATTGGTGAGATCCTGCGGCAGCTGTCGCTGCTGCGTTATCCTGAAACAGTCCCTGCAATAGGCTGGAAAATGCTGCGCACGACCGGCGAACAGCGCCCCACCCCTTCCGAGGCCTGCTCTGGCTGGAGTACAATTCCCGCGGACGGCATCTGGGGCGGCGACTGCGAATATTACGCCTTCGCCGCCGACCTCACGCTCCCGGAGACCTTCGCGGGGCAGCCGGCGGAGCTCTCGCTGCTCACCGGCTGCGAGGGGCAGTGGGATGCGACGAATCCGCAGTTCAGCGTATACATAAACGGCGAACTGCGGCAGGGCTTCGATGTCAACCATCACGAGCTCACGCTCACCGAGTGTGCAAAACCCGGCGAGTGCTTTTCTGTTTTCCTTTCCGCCTATACCGGCGTGCAGAACTTTCATCTGGTATTTGACGCCTCTCTGCGCACCGTAGACCGCGAGATCGAGGGGCTGTATTATGACCTGCTCGTACCATGGCAGACCGCGTGCCTGCTGGATCAGGACGACACACAGTATATCCGCCTTATCCAGACGCTGAACGAGGCGGTCAATCTGCTCGATCTGCGCAAGCCCGGAAATGAAGCGTTCCACGCAAGTGTGCAGACTGCGCGCGCGTTCCTTCGGGAGAAGTTTTACACCCACACGAGAAATGACGGTCCGTGCGTCCTCTGCGTTGGGCATACGCACATCGACATCGCGTGGCTCTGGACGCTCTCCGTGACCGAAGACAAGGCGGTACGCAGCTTCTCCACCGTGCTGGAGCTGATGCGCCGCTATCCGGAATACAAATTCATGTCCAGCCAGCCGCAGCTTTATCTCTATGTCAAGAAAAACGCACCGGAGATCTATGAGCAGATCAAGGCGCGTGTCGCCGAGGGGCGCTGGGAGATCGAGGGCGCGATGTTTGTTGAGCCGGACTGCAATTTGTCCTCCGGCGAGAGCCTTGTGCGCCAATGCTTGTACGGCAAGCGATTTTTCATGCGAGAGTTCGGAAAGGACGCGCAGATCCTCTGGCTTCCGGATGTTTTTGGATACAGCGCAGCGCTGCCGCAGATCCTGAAAAAATGCGGCGTGCATTATTTCATGACCACGAAGATCAGCTGGAACGAGGTCAACAAGATCCCCTACGACACCTTCTACTGGAAGGGGATCGACGGAACAAAGGTGCTGTCCCATTTTATCCCGACACGCGATTATGTATCCAAAACGCGCAGTCTGAAGACGAACAACGAGCATACATCCGCCATCACCACCAACTATAACGGCTATCTCAACCCCTGCCAGATCAAGGGCGCATGGCAGCGCTATCAGCAGAAGGAGCTGAACGATCAGGTGCTCTGCTCCTTTGGGTATGGCGACGGCGGCGGAGGTCCGACGGCGGAGATGCTGGAAACACAGCGCCGCCTGGCATACGGCATTCCCGGCTGCCCGACCACAAAACCGGCAACTGCGCGGGAGTTTTTTGACAAGCTTGCTGCAGACGTTGCGGGAAAAAACGTCCCTGTATGGTCAGGCGAATTGTATCTGGAATATCATCGCGCGACCTACACCAGCATGGCGCGCAACAAGCGCAGCAACCGCAGAGGTGAATTTGCGCTTCTGAATCTTGAAGCATGGGCTTCGGCGGCAAGCCTGCTCTACGGTACAGAGTATCCCTCGGCGGCATTGCAGGAGGGCTGGGAGATCCTGATGCGCAACCAGTTCCATGATATTCTGCCTGGCTCCTCCATCCGGCAGGTCTACGAGGACTCCAAGCGTGAATATGCGCGTCTTTCCCAGCTGACCATGGAGGAGACAGATAAACGCCTTCAGCAGCTGACGGACCGCATCGGCGGTACGGTCGTCTGGAACCCGAACGGTCAGAGCGTGAGCGGCTTTGTCGAGCTTGACCGCGCGGAAGGACGCAAAAATGTGCAAAGGACTGCCGACGGCAAGTATCTTGCGTGGGCAGAGGCAGTTCCAGCCAAGGGCTGGAAGCGTCTGCGCGACAGTGCGCCTGCCTTCGGTGAACTGCAAATCAGCGACCGGGAGATCGTCACGCCCTTTGCGCATCTGCGTCTGAACGAAAAGGGGCAGATCGCATCCTGGTATGACCGGGTCGCGGAGCGCGAGCTTTTGCAGCACGGCAAATGCGGCAATGTCCTGATGACGTATGAGGACAAGCCGCACAAATATGACAACTGGAACCTTTTCGATTACTACCGTGAAAAAGCCTGGGCGATCGAAACGCTTCTTTCTGCCGAGGTGCTCGAGACTGGACCGTATCGCTGTGCGCTGCGGCTGCGCTGGCGGTATCTGGACACCGAAATTCAGGAGACCATCTATGCGTACTGCAACACTCCGCGCGTAGACTTCGTGTTCGATACCGACTGGAAGGAGAATCAGCTCTTCCTCAAGGCGCTTTTCCCGCTGGAGATCAACAGCACCGAGGCGACCTATGAAATTCAGTACGGCAACGTCAAGCGCCCGACCGTCCGCAATACCTCATGGGATCAGGCAAAGTTCGAGGTCTGCTACCACAAATGGATGGATGTGTCCGAAGGCGGCTATGGCGCAGCGTTCCTGAACGACTGCAAATACGGTGTGAGCGTGGAAGAAAATACGGTCGGTCTGTCCCTCATCAAATGCGGACTCTATCCGAACCCCAGCGCCGACCGTGAGCCGCACCACGCCGTCTACAGTGTGTATCCGCATATGGGCACATGGCAGGAGACCGGTATCGTAAAGGAAGCCTATGCGCTCAATAATCCGATGGTCGTTCTTCACTCTGAAAATGCAGGCGGCGAGCTGCCTGAGGAGTACGCGCTTGTCCGCTGTGATGCGCGCAACGTGATGGTCGACGTCTGCAAAAAAGCGGAGGATCGCGATACGCAGATCCTGCGGCTATATGAATTTGAAAATTGCCGGACGAAAACGCAGCTTCGGTTCCCGCAAAAGGTTGCACAGGTTTGGCTGTGCGATATGCTGGAAAACAGGCAGAGACTGCTTGCGGAGGAAACGGATTCTGTGGAGATCGAACTGGCTCCATTTGAGATTTGTACGTTGGAATTGGATAGGGGAGGAAATTATGAAGCGTTCTGAAATCAACAAAGCACTCAAAGAGCTCGAAGCCATGTGCGCACAGGAGCACTGCTACCTGCCGCCGTTCTGCAATTTTACGCCGGAGGAATGGAAAACCAAGGGGCATGAATACGATGAGGTCCGCGACTGTATGCTTGGTTGGGACATTACGGACTACGGTCTCGGCGACTTTGACAAGGTTGGTATGTCGCTCATCACCATCCGAAACGGCAACCGCAAAATGGCCGACAAGTATCCGAAGGTCTACGCCGAAAAGCTGCTGTACATGAAAGAGGGGCAGTATTCCCCAAATCATTTCCACTGGTACAAGACCGAGGACATCATCAATCGCGGCGGTGGAAACATTCTGATTCGCGTATACAACAGTCTGCCCGATGAATCCATCGACAAGGAATCCGACGTGACCGTTCACTGCGATGGCAGAACCTATACGGTTCCTGCCGGAACGCAGGTGCGCCTCACGCCGGGCGAAAGCATCCACATTCAGCAGTATATGTATCACGATTTTGAGGTCGAATCCGGCACGGGTGCTGTTCTGCTGGGCGAGGTCAGCCAGTGCAACGATGACAATACCGACAATCGTTTTAATCCACCAGTTGGACGCTTCCCGAAGATCGAAGAAGATGAAGCACCATACCGTCTGCTTTGCAACGAGTACCCGAAAGCGAAGGACTAAGCCATGATCGAGCTGCAAAATGAAAATTTGACCCTGCATGTCGATCCGCTCGGCGCGCAGATGATGGAGCTCCGCTCCAGACAGGGGACGCAGTTTCTCTGGAACGGCGACGCGAAATACTGGCGCGACCGCGCGCCAATCCTGTTCCCCTATGTTGCGCGCCTGACGAGCGGCAGCTATACGCTCTACGGCGAACGCTATTCGATGGACATTCACGGCTTCGCAAAGGATTCCGTTTTCTCCGTCGAAGAACAGTCTGCCGATTCTGTCACGCTCTGCCTGCACGAAACGCCGGAAACACTGCGCCAGTATCCGTTCCGCTTCACCTTCCGGGTGCGCTATGCGCTGCGCGGCTGGACGGTCCATGTGACGTATTCCGTCTGCAATGAGGACGAAAAAGAGATGCCGTTTGGCATCGGCGGGCATCCGGGCTTCCGAGTTCCGCTGACCGGCAGCACTGGCTTTGAAGACTATAAACTGTGTTTTTCACAGCCATGTCTGCCAGATCGTATTGGCTTTACCGGAGACTGCTATCTCAACGGTCAGACAGAATGCTTCCCGTTGGAAAACGGTACGACCATTCGCCTGCGTCACGAGCTGTTCGACGAGGATGCGATCGTGCTGAAAAATATGGCACGGTGCGTGAGCCTACGCTCAGAGAAAACTGGCAGATCGGTGACCGTAGCCTATCCGCAGATGCCGTATCTCGGTATCTGGCATATGCCGCACACGGATGCGCCGTATGTCTGCATCGAGCCGTGGGTGTCGCTTCCGTCGCGGCAGGACGTGGTGGAGGAGCTGAGCTGCAAGAGCGATCTCATCCATCTTGCGCCGGGAGCAAAGTATGAGAATCAATGGAGCATTACAATTACGGAGGAAAAAGAATGTATGATGTAGTTGCGCTTGGCGAGCTTTTGATCGATTTTACAACGCAGTCGGTCGACCCGGACGGCTATCCCTCAATGACCGCGCATCCGGGTGGAGCCCCGGCAAACTTCCTTGCTGCGATCGCCAAATTCGGCGGAAAGGCTGGGATGCTCGGTAAGGTGGGAACGGACACATTCGGAAAACTCCTGACCAGTACGCTGCGGGGCGCGGGAATCGAGACAAAGGGACTTGTGGCGGCGGACGATGTGTTCACAACGCTGGCGTTCGTGACGTTGGATGCGAACGGCGACCGGGAGTTTGCCTTTGCGCGCA
>ERZ779649.1973-NODE-1973-length-10394-cov-2.174195_pt1 | contig 10394 bp, 5 predicted proteins | sample MGYA00511882_ERZ779649 | MGnify/ENA primary metagenome ERZ779649 (study PRJEB29588, sample SAMEA2157793) | human gut metagenome | biome: human gut; feature: human-associated habitat; material: faeces | place: Denmark | collected 2008/2010 ... | reverse complement strand
AAGCCGCGATGAGCTTGTCAATAATTTCCCTATATTTCTCAGCTCCCGTAGCGTGCAAATATAATGCGGCACTCACCGTAATCTGCCCCGTCATATCTACCCGTATTATATTATCGGCTAGGACGGGCATATCTTCATCACAAGAGCCCATATGATTGGCAATATATTCGTAGGTGAGCAATCCATCAGTATCACTATTCAATATTTTTTTCAAATCATTATTCATAGCTGACCTCTTTTGAATGACACAAATTAAATAAAAACTTTCTTCGCAACAAAATATTTCACAAAAACAGTTCAAGAAACCCTAAAAAACAACTTCTGTAAACAAAAAAAGATATTTGATATAGGAATTAATATTTTTTTGATGTATGTTTGCTTATGAATAATCGAATCTACAACCATCATGAATGACAATCTCATCATTACCATAGGCCGTCAATTCGGAAGCGGAGGACGAGAAATAGGAAAACGTTTGGCCGATTTATTCGGCATAGCTTATTACGATAAAGAATTAATCAACGAGGCTTCGAAATCGAGCGGACTCAGCACCGAATATTTCGAGAAAGCCGACGAGCGGGCTCCAAGCGCTTTATTAAATTCTTTTTCAATAAACTGGCTCACAGGAGCAGGAGGAATATGGGGCGACGGAGGCCTATCGAACGAATACATTTTCAAATTTCAATCCGACGTCATTCGTCATTTAGCTGAAACTCAATCGTGTGTCATCGTCGGACGTTGCGCCGATTATATTCTCAGACAATACCCACGATGTTACAATGTATTTATACACGCTCCCCTTGAAGACAGAATCGAGAGAATCATCAGCCGCTCACAAGGAATGACTCGAAAAGAGGCTATCGAACTCGCCGAAAAGAAAAATAAACTAAGAGCTTCTTATTACAATTTTTATACCGATAAGGGTTGGGGAGTAGCCTCTTCATACGACCTTTCTATCGATTCCTCTATATTGGGCAGTGAAGAGACAGCCATATTTATTCGCGATTTTATCCAAAAGAAAGACGGGATGCCTAAATGGGAGAAAAAGAAATAGGTCTCAATTCTCTTTCTCTTTCAAGTAATCGGAACAAAGAGAATAAATAATACCATCAACGATTCCTATGGTAGGAACCCATATTTCTCGTGCGCCTATATGCGTCGCTATTTGTAAATAAATATCGGCGGCAGGTATAATCACGTCGGCTCGGTCGGGTTTCAATGCAAAACGGTCGATACGTTCCACGATCGAATAGCTATTCAATTCATTTCTCAGGGTCAAAAGCCGCTCCACAGTCAATGGCTCCCGAGCAGACACTCCTGCCAAATGATGCAATTTATTGATATTACCACCCGACCCGATAATAGAGATATGCCGATACGTTTCCTTCAAACGCTTTAAATCCCTATACATACGGAACAATTCACTACGGCTCAGTTTTTTATTCAAAATACGTACAGTTCCTATATTATAAGATTGAGATTGGAGTAACGAACGGTCACTAATTATACTTATCTCGGTACTTCCGCCACCAACATCGACATAGATAAAATCGCCCTCTTGTTCCAGCTCGTCCACGATATGACTGTCATATACGATACGTGCTTCTTCAAGACCATTAATAATTTCGATATTTATTCCACTTCTCTCCGAGATATACCGGACAATATCGGCTCCATTCGAAGAATCCCGCATAGCCGACGTAGCACAAGCCCGATAAGACAAGACATTATAAACCTGCATCAGCTGAGAAAAAGCATGCATGAGACGTAATAATTTTTCTGTCTTCTCCGTAGAAATACGACCTTTTGTAAAGGTATCTTGTCCCAATCGCAGCGGTACACGCACAATAAAAACTTTCGATAAATCCGATACACTCTCTCCCGGATAAATACCTTTGATAAGCAATCTCACTGCATTCGAGCCAATATCTATGGCCGCAAAATTAAGTCTGTCCATAAAGTTTCTCATTCTATAAGCGAAGATAATCATTTCCCCAATAAAACATCTCGATTAAAAATAAAGTCTCATTCAAAAACATATAATTTATAATCGCTCCAAAAATGAACTTTCATTCAATATCACTTGTTTTTACCTTGAAAACCATAGTAGAAGGACAAATTTGCGCAATAAATGAAGTGATTGGTTATAATTGCGCAGTTTCCCCAAAGCGGGAAACAGGAGACTCCTTCCTATTTTTATTTTCAAAAATTCAATCAATAGCTTCGGAAGGAGTCTCTTTTTCAAAGAATATCATCATGCCAAAATAGAGCCGCATACCGGGTGTACCTTTACGAAAAATTACCAGCTCTATGAAATCGAGAATTACATTTAACGGCATGAACCGTTATTCCCCACCGAACTCGGCACAGCCGGGAGATTGCACAGCTATTGTCAATTTACGAAATCAATCAAACTGCCTCAAACCTGTCGGGACACCGGAATATCTATACACTCCGGAAAAGAAAAACCATCGGCTCGTCTATGTTCATATCTGCTACGACGGAGAGCATCATATAACGGAAAATAAAAATACCTTGTATTATGAGGCTCTGATAAAAAAAGAAAACGGAAATATCCAAAAAGAATCAAGCCAGTTGTTCGAGCTAAACGACCTACAAGTTCTGTCTATTCAATCCATAGGAAACACACTCATAATCATCTGTACCGAAAGTATATACTATTTACTTTATAAAGAGGGAAAATATATCTTTTTGGGTGAAAAGCCCGACATACCTGAAATTTCATTTTTCCCTTATATAGAATATACCGATGCCTACTTCGTAAGCGAATATACCTTTCAACATGGATACAACAATCCGACCCGACTCGACACCGAAGACATCAATTATTACAACGATGCTTACTACAATGCATTCTTTCAGCTACAAGAAAAAGCATGGAAACGGCACTATTTCATACAACCCATACTCATACGTTATGCCCTCACTTTATATGATGGGAGCCGAATTTTTTCATCGGCTCCGGTCATGGTCTCTTTGCCACACCCCATACAACCCTATCAAATGAGCATACGATTGAAAAATTCAAACAATCTTTGCTTAGGTTCTCATGAAGGACAAATCATCGCCGGGAATTATAGCCTGAAATATTATATTCATCAATTCAATCTCGACAACTGGAAAGATATCGTAAGAAGTATAGACTTTTTTGTCTCTCCCGAAGCCACGATCTTCGAACCCGATCAAAAACAACAAGGCCTTAAATTTACGATCGAACGTACAGAAGAAAACGAAACGATCTCTTTTCTACTGAAAGGAGACATCTCTTTTCTCGACCTGAAAGAGATAAAGAAACGCTACTTACAAGATTCTCTATTTTATAAAATAGCGACCATAGAGGATTGGAGCGACTGGAAGGAAGGTGAATCGTACGCCATAGAAAATAAGATACGGCCAGATTTACTCATACACGAGGAGGTTCTTTCGCCAGATAATACGACACTGCTTTCTACGGGAGCACATGTCAGCTATATACACAACAAAAGACTACACATAGCCAACTTAAAGAAAAAACTTTTTCCCGGATTTCCCCTCAGTCTGTTCAACGTGGGAAACAAAAATGCCGAGACTGTCAGTGCTTATATCTGCACTTATCTCAAAACCGAAAGAGGAGAATGCAAAGTCGTTTGGCACGGGAAATCGAACTATTTCTTCAATCAACTTTCACCTTTGATTTCTTACCCCGACAGTAACGCCTATAAAATGGAAATCGTCGTAAAAAGCGAGAAAACCCGATACAAAGGGAGCTTTCTACTGACAGCCTCCGAATATGAAAATAGGGCCGATTATCTTGACGAGACACTCTCTGCAATCACATTGGAAAACGATTCTCTGCCGGCCTCTACCCCACTCGATATACCCTTGTCTGAAAATGACACTTACACACAGCCTAATATACTGCGGGTTTCGGAACTCGAAAACCCGTTTGTATTCCCGTCCGAACAAACTTATACCATCTCGAACGGAGAGATTACAGGCATAGCGACCATTACAGCAGCTTTATCGGAAGGACAGTTCGGTGAATTTCCCTTATATGTATTTACAGAAGAAGGAATATGGGCTTTGCAAAACGGAAACGGAATCGTATGTTACGGGGCACAACATCAACTGAATCGAGAACCCATACTGCCGGAAAACCCTATCGTCCCTCTCGAAGACATGATTATGTTTACTACGGCAAAAGGATTATTTATCATACGAGGCTCCGAAATACAACAACTCTTATCGTTCGACGAAACCGCCTGCGAAAACAATAGCCCAATCGATCACCACGACATAAACTCTACATTAATTCCTGCGACCACAGATCAAACGACTTTATCTCAGTTTATTCAAGGAAGTATCATCGCCTACAATACAATCGAAAAAGAATTGATATGTTGCAGGCCCGATCTCAAATATAGTCTCATTATTCATATTTCTTCTCTCTACATGTATCGCATAAGCCGACAGTACTCTTCCCTATTCTATGATGCCAGTCATCTACTCGCCCAAGACGCAGAGGGAAAAGTTTACGATTTACAAAAAGAATCAGCAGAGATAACCCCAATCGCACTCGTATCCCGACCAATTACTCTCCAAAGTGAAGATTACCAAAAATGGAGAGAAGTTTTCTGGCGGCTCTCGATGTCAGAAGGAAAGCTCTTGCTTTCTCTTTGGGGAGGCAATGATGCCGAAGGCAACTTTTCCAAAATCTGTGAAATATCAAGCGCATCAAAAGTAGCAGGACAATTACCCATGCGTTTTACAGGACCGGCATATAAATATTTCAGGCTTATTCTTTGCGGGAACGTCTCCTCTGATTTCCATCTTTCATCTGTCGATATCCACTCCGAAAACATCATCAGCAATCGATTACGCTAATATAAAAAGGGTAGGACTTATTGTATAAGTCCTACCCTACTATTCTCATCTTACCGCAATCTACGGTTTATAGTTTTTCAATCCTTTCAAAGCTGCTGGATCGGTAGCCTCCTCGATACTCATAGCAAAGCCTCCACCCGGAGCACAAGGCTGAACGATACGAGTCTTGTTCGTCACAATATATTTACAAATCGTATAAGCCTGCGGGTTATCCTTATAATGAGCATCGGGAGCATCGGCATATATAGTCGCAATATACTTTTTCCCGGGCTCCAAGAAATCTAAGGAGAAACGAGCCGTATGCCCATTCTCATCGACCGTGGAACCTACATACCAATTATTACCACCTTTTTCCCGGCGTGCCACCGTAATATAATCTCCCGGCTCTGCCTCCAAATAACGGCTGTCGTCCCAATCGACAGGCACATCTTTAATAAACTGAAAAGCATCGAGGAAACGATTATAATTTTCGGGTAAATCGGCGGCCATCTGCAAAGGGCTATACATGGTCACGTATAAAGCCAGTTGCCGAGCCAAAGTAGAACGAACATAGCTGTGGTTATCGGGATTAAGTTTAGAAATATCCGTTTCGAAAATACCGGGAGTATAATCCATCGGACCTCCGATAAGCCGTGTAAACGGCAAAATAGTGGTATGGTCGGGATTATTACCCCCGAACGATTCATACTCGGTTCCTCTCGCCGACTCGTTACCGATAAGATTGGGATAAGTACGGCTCAAACCCGTAGGACGAACAGCTTCATGGGCATTCACCATAATCTTATGCTTGGCGGCTTCGGTCAATGCATAGAGATAATGATTAACCATCCATTGTCCGTAATGATGTTCCCCACGAGGTATAATATCTCCCACATATCCACTCTTCACGGCATCATAGCCATGATCGTTCATAAACTGATATGCTTTCTCCATGTGCCGTTCATAATTACGAACCGAACCCGAGGTCTCATGATGCATAATCATTTTCACCCCCTTCGATTTGGCATACCGCTCTATTTCTTCTACATCGAAATCGGGATACGGTGTGATAAAATCGAATACATAGTCTTTCGACTTACCTATCCAATCTTCCCACCCAATATTCCAACCTTCCACCAGTACAGCGTCAAATCCATGTTCTGCGGCAAAATCGATATATTCTTTTACATGCTCGGTATTAGCGGCATGACGTCCATTAGGCGTCAAACGAGAATAATCGACCAAATCGAGTTTCACATGAGGCAAATCGGTATAAGCCCAAGTACTTTTCCCGGTTATCATTTCCCACCATACACCTATATATTTCGTCGGTTTTATCCAACTCGTATCTTCATAGACACACGGTTCATTCAGATTAAGAGTCATTTTGGATGCAAGAATATCACGCGCATCGTCACTAACAATAATCGTGCGCCACGGAGATTTCGCCGGGGTTTGCATATATCCCTTATCCCCCAATGCATCGGGTGTAAGGTGAGACTCGAATATCATATTTTTATCGTCCAAATCGAGCGACATACAAGAATAATCGACCAATGCAGCTTCATGCAAATTAATATACAAGCCATCGTCGGTTTTCATCATTAAAGCCGTTTGCACCCCCGTAGGAGAGAATGGAGTTTGAGAAGAATTCGGTGTAATAGCCTCGTTCATCAATCCACGGATTTCGGACAATTTCGACGTCACAGTGGAATACTCCTGTGTATCATAATCGCCCGGGAGCCAAAAAGCAGTATGGTCTCCCGCCATAGCAAACTGCGTCTTCTCTTCTTTAATCACAAAATAATCCAAATTGGGCTGATCGGGAAATTCATATCGGAATCCTACCCCATCGTCAAATACCCGGAAACGAATAATCATACGACGATCGGTCGACGGTTGTTCCAATGTTACTTCCAATTCATTATAATGATTCCTAATCTCTTTTACCTCTCCCCAAACGGGTTTCCATGTTTCATCGAAAGTCGATGTCTCAGAACCAGCCAAACGAAATCCATCGGTTAAATTTTTTCCCGACTTTAACTCTAATCCCAATTTACTCTCTTTAATAACCGGCCGACCTTTATAATCTACTTTATAAACAGGGACTCCATTGTCCAATTCAAAATCTAATACAATGTTCCCGTCAGGAGATTTCAAAGTCTCGGCTCTCAAAATGCCATAAGACAACAAAGCCATAAGAATAAAAATCAGTCGTTTCATTTATTCAATACATTTATTTGGGTTTTATAAAACTACGGAGAAGCATCTCAACTGCAAAGATAGGAGTTTAAGCTCCGACTCAAAAATTTCTCTATCCCTCCTTTAATTAAGAAAAACGAATAATTGAAGAAACAGTTTAAACAAACGACCTGTTTAACTTAAAATATAAATTCCTTTTATTTCAATAACGATAATCTCACCGAGATTCCATAATTGCTGTTCGTAATAGGATATGATGAAGAGGATACTAACGGTGTATTAATCTGATGGTCGAAATAAGCCCCTACCGTAATACGTTTACTCAATACATAATTGGCCGTCACTTTCAACATCGTAGTACGAGTTCCACTGGTTGCCTGAGTAAAATTCTGTTCGATACGACGAATAAGAGCCTGATTCTTGCGGAATGAAAAATCGGCATTGATCGTCAAATCGTTGCTAACACCTGTTTGAGACCCTTTCAATTTCAAAATCGTATTAAAATTAGCGATCTTATACCCGGCCCCGATTGTAAAATCGGTTGTCGACGCCTCTACGATTTGTCCGGCTGCCGAATTCAATGTCAACGTGCGGGAATCTTTATACTCTATATTGCCTGTAACATTATTTTTCAGTGTCACCTTTAACCCGATAAGGGGAGCGAACCTCTCGGTTATCATTACCGATGATATATCGAATGGAGAAGAGGGTATGGGATTGCCCGTAAGTTCATCGCGAACGAAACCGAAATCCCCGTCTGATTCCACCCAATTAAGGAACGAAGTAAATGATCCCACAGCATAGGTACACTGGTAAGCATGCGATAGAGTAAACGCTTTAAAGTGTTTCTTTATAAACGGTATTTGCATGAAACCATCGTAAGTAATTCGCCAGTTCGGCAATATAGCCGACAATCCCGGGAACGGAGACAAATCGATTTTACGGGCATCACGGCCAGAATATGCAGCAATAAATGCAGGTATCATTACATCGGCAGAACTACGATTCACACCGCCGTTAGCCGAATCATAGGGCTTATCTCCAAAGCCGGTAGAGGCAATAAAACCTTTATTCGGATAATTGCCCAACGATCCGTAATGCGCTTCTAACCGAGCCGCTATTATTTCCCGATTTTTCAAAAAATCATCGAATGCTTGCGACGAATATCCGTCTTTTGCAGAACTACTCCTAAATGCAGTCTTCAATGCAATATGTGTCTTGGTATAGCTTCCGCCTCGTACAGTCGGCATATCGTCAAACATAAATTGCATTTGAGAACTACGCGTGTCTGTTCTATTTCCTGTCAAGTTTATTTTCAAGCCCCGGATAGGTTCAAGCGCTATTTCGAAATTAAACTCTTCGGTACGACCGATAACCGCCGGACTTATCTGCGTGGAATCACATAAAAGCCAACCACGTTCTTTTGCCCGATATACATAGCTCTCATCAGTAAAACCAAAAGCGAAATCGAGGCCGGGAGCCATAGGACCATACGAAGTCGATTGCCCGAATACATCGCCTACATTCGGGGAAAACAGAGGTAACGAAGTAGTATTGGTCTTACGATAACGCACGCTCGCATTTCTTACCATCATCAATCCCCGTAAAGAATATTCGGCTGCTTCTTTCCAGAAATTACGTTCATTCTTATTCGAAGGAGTAATTATCACATTCAAGCGTTGGGTTCCTTTATCGAGAATCACCACATTATTGGCATCGAGAACTTTCGTCCTCAGGGCCACTTTCTTTCCAGCATCGTCCCTCGCCACAACTTTTACCTTCTTATTGTTGAGATTATGCCTTAAAGTAACCGTAGTATCTTCCCGAAGCAAAATGGTACGTTCGAATTTTCTATTTTTCTTCGCCGCCGCAGCCCTATTATTGGAAGAAAAACGTTTGTTTATCTTCTGCAAATATTTCGACTTATTGTATAATTGTTCAAAATTGAAACGCCCGTCAAAGCTCAACTGCCCCTGATTATTCACCGAGTTACCTAAATCTATTTCCTCTGAAATCTGGGCTCCTCTATCCCAAGTGTATGTAGCGTTATACTTGGCATTAAACGACAAATAATCAAGAACAGGTATCTTGCTGAATGGAGCCGTATACGATGCATTGAAAGTTTGATTATAATTCCACGGTGTTCCCAAATTCTTGATACTGGTCAACACGGTATCTTTCCATGCTTCGTATTCATCTGGGAAAAGCTGTTTATTCACCACACCGACCGGCTCCTCGATATGAGCGTTCGTCATCGTTTGCAACGAAAGGTTTATCGACTTGGTGAGATTCCATGTCAACGAGAACTGCCGATCCCATAAAAAACTTTTACTTACACTTGTCGGCAATGCCATTCCTCCCGATCCACTCACATCGCGAATCTGCTGTTCATAATAATATCGCGACATATTGGTATTAAACGCAATATTATTAGGCAAATAATTAAATTCCCATTCCTTCAAAAATTTCAAATGCTTAGATTTACTCTTTAATCCCTTCAACGGGACAAAAGGTTTAATAAAAGGAGTATAGGAATAAGTGAAACTACCCCGATAATCGTATGTATTCTCAAATTCGGTAGTAGGGTCTTGTTTCGATTGTCGATTATAAGAATAGCTGATAGAAAAATTAGCCGGGTCATAGGGCATAGGATTCTTACTCCTAATATCGAAAGAAACTCCCGACAAACTGAAACTCTCGACAGTCGATTTCTCTATCGAAGCATCACTTATAGAGTCACGCTCGGCTTTACTGCCCGCATTGTCCAAAGCATCTTTCAACAAGATATCTTGATCAAGCGGATTGTATTTAGGAGAAGTACGTTGTTCGGTAATCGAATAAAATAACGGGGCTTTCAATTTGACTTTTTCAGGCAAAAAACGCCCTAACTCGACCATCGTAGCTATATTATACTGATAGTAATCGTCTAATCGACGTTCCGTAAGGCTTTGGTCTATCCCCCCAAAACCGACAGTTTCTACATGCCCCGCGATATTCAGCGTAGCAATATCCGACAAACCGAGATTTACATTTGCTTTGGCAGCCCAACCACCAGATTGGTCAAAATCGGTCAAACGCATTTCATTCACCCAAACGACTATATCCTTAGCTGCATTCGAATTATTTCTCACACCGATCATCATCGTACGAACATCGCTCAAAGAAGGGTTCCCCACGATAGTCACCTTATTTTGATTTTTATCGGGATCATAACTGGAATAACGAGTTTGAAACGTCACCGTCGAATTATCCATACGCTTCTTTGCATTCCGTTCCAGCTTCAAATCGGTAAACAAAGAAAGAGGAAAATCAAACATATTGGATTGTGG
>ERZ779649.1972-NODE-1972-length-10395-cov-2.355319_pt1 | contig 10395 bp, 10 predicted proteins | sample MGYA00511882_ERZ779649 | MGnify/ENA primary metagenome ERZ779649 (study PRJEB29588, sample SAMEA2157793) | human gut metagenome | biome: human gut; feature: human-associated habitat; material: faeces | place: Denmark | collected 2008/2010 ... | reverse complement strand
ACATTATGAATATGGATGAAAGAATAAAGCGCATCAATGAGCTTTATCATAAATCCCAGAGCGAGGGACTGACCGACGAAGAAAAGCTGGAACAGTCCATTCTCAGACAGGAATACGTGGACAGCATCAAGCGCAATATGAAGGCGCAGCTGGACAGCATCGAAATCGAAAGGCCGGACGGCACCATTGAAAAATTAAAGCCGTCCTATAAAAAGAAGAAATGAACACTGAAGAACGCAGAGAAGTGAAAAAGAAACTGCGCAGGGAAGTGCTGGCCCGCAGGGCGGCACTGACGGAGCCGGAACGGGAGAGAGGGAATCTTCTCATTACCGAGCGGATTCTGGGACACCAGTGGTATTACCTCTCGGATACGATTCTGGGCTTTGTCAGCTACGGAAGTGAAATCTGCACGACAGAGATTCTGGAGAATGCCCTGCAGGATGGCAAACGTGTCTATGTTCCGAAGGTGGAAGGTCAGGAAATGCGTTTTTACCGGATTCAATCCCTGGCGGAATTGAAAGAGGGCTATAAGGGAATCCTGGAGCCGGAAGGCAATACGGAGAGCTATGAATATGCTCCCGAAGAGGCAGCAAACTGTCTGCTTCTGATGCCGGGAAGTGTATTTGATCCCCTGGGCAACCGGATGGGATACGGCGGCGGATTTTATGACCGCTATCTGGCAGACAGGGAAGCCTTAAGACTTCGCAGTATTGCTGTCGGGTTCCGCTGCCAGCAGGTCGAAAGTGTTCCTGTGGAAGAGACAGATGTAAAGCCCTATCAGGTGATTTTGGTATAAATCTTTGGTTTTGGAAAGGTCGGGAAGGAGTGTCGGATCTTTTAGAACTGCGCAAAACTGCCTGCGATGCCAAATATGTATTGCAGAAGCTTACTACAGAAGAGAAAAACAAGGCGCTGCAGACAGCGGCAAATGATCTGTGTGAAAGACAGGAAGAGATCCTTGCAGCCAACGTACTGGATCTGGAAAACGGGAAAAACAACGGAATGAATCCGGGACTGCTGGATCGTCTGAAGCTTACCGGAGAGAGAATCGCGCAGATTGCAGAGGGCCTTCGGCAGATTGCGGCTCTTCCGGATTGCATCGGTGAGACCATGGAACATTTCGAACGTCCCAACGGACTGAAAATCGATAAAGTCAGAGTACCGTTAGGGGTTATCGGCATTATCTATGAGGCTCGTCCCAACGTGACGGCGGATGCCTTCGGATTGTGCTTTAAGACGGGAAATGCAGTGATCTTAAAGGGAGGCAGCGATGCCATTCATTCCAATATCGCTATTGTCAAAGTATTACAGGATGCACTGGAAGCCTGCAGTATGCCCAGGACTGCCGTACAGCTGATCGAAGATACGGATCGTGCGGTCACTGCGCAGTTTATGAAGATGAAGGAATATGTGGATGTGCTGATCCCAAGAGGCGGTGCGGGACTGATCCGCGCCTGCGTTGAATCAGCGACCGTTCCGTGCATCGAGACAGGCACCGGCATTTGCCATGTATATGTGGACAAAGCCGCTGATCTGGAAAAAGCGCTGAACATTATCGAAAATGCCAAAACAAGCCGTCCTTCCGTCTGCAACGCAGAGGAAGTCGTGATCGTTCACGCGGATATTGCCGGACAGTTCCTGCCCATGCTCAAAAAACGGCTGGTGGACGACCGTGCTGCGGCTGGCCTGCCGCTGGTCGAACTCCGGCTGGACGAAGCCGCGCAGAAGCTGATTCCCGGCACGCCTGCGGGGGAACGGGATTTTGACACCGAATTTCTGGATTATATCCTTGCTGTCAAGACCGTTTCCAGCGCGGACGAGGCAATCGCCCATATTGCCGCACATTCTACGCACCATTCCGACGCAATCATCACGGAAAACGCACAGACCGCGCAGCGCTTTACATGTTTGGTTGACAGTGCAGCAGTCTATGTGAATGCATCCACGCGTTTTACCGACGGCGGCGAGTTTGGCCTTGGCTGCGAGATGGGCATTTCCACACAGAAGCTTCATGCCAGAGGCCCCATGGGACTGCGGGAATTGACGACTTATAAATATATCGTAACAGGCAACGGACAGACCCGATAAGGAGGAACTTATGTCAACCTATCAACTTGGATTTATCGGAACAGGGAACATGGGCGGCGCGTTGGCGCAGGCTGCGGCAAAAAGCGGTGCAGACATGCTTCTGTCCAACCGCACGGCCGCGAAGGCAGAAGCACTGGCCGCAAAACTCGGCTGTGCAGCCGGGACGAATCTGGAGATCGCAGAATCTTGCAGCTACATCTTTCTCGGCGTCAAGCCGCAGATGCTCCCGGCACTGCTGGAGGAACTGAAAGCGCCACTTTTGGCTCGGAAGGACAGATTTGTGCTTGTCTCCATGGCAGCGGGCATTACGATTGAAACGATTCAAAAAATACTGGGACTCCCCTGCCCGGTTGTGCGCATCATGCCGAATCTTCCGGTCGCGCTTGGAAAGGGCGTGGTTCTGATTTCCCCGGATGATACCGTTACAGAGGAAGAAATATCTGCGCTGGAAAAAGCACTGCAGCCTGCCGGGCTTCTGATGCAGATGCCAGAAGACAAAATTGACGCAGGAAGCGCCGTCTCCGGCTGCGGCCCAGCGTTTGTATATCTGTTTCTGGACGCGCTGGCAAACGGCGGTGTAAGCTGCGGTCTGCCATACCCTCAGGCACTAGCGCTGGCCGCGCAGACCATGATCGGCGCGGCAGAGATGACGCTATCCTCCGGTAAGCACCCCGGAAAGCTTCAGTCTGAGGTATGCAGCCCCGGCGGAACTACGATTGCAGGCGTCCGCGCGCTGGAGCAGCACAGTGTCCGCGCCGCTGCCATGGACGCCGTGATTGCCGCCTACGAACGTACCTGCGAACTGGCAGCGCACTGAATTCGCGCCTTAGGACGGCTTCTGCCGTCCTTTTTTCTTAACCTTTTATAAATACAGTCTATAATGGTATTTACAAATATTATTATAGGATATAGGAGTAAACGCCAGAAAAAGATATGGGAAGCACGGGGGCAGTACACTGGTCATTGGTTCGTGAAAACCAACAATCCAGCGCCCATAACTTTGTGAAAGATTTTTCTTCAATTTTTCCAAAATCCAGCCACAGCAGCCCTTTGAAAAAGGACACTGCCGCTGAAAATCCGCTTGCATATGAAAAAACAGAGGTTCAACCCCTGTTTGAGCCTCTGCCAACCGCGATTTCATCTATCGTGTTCGGCAATCATGTGCCATGTGAACACTATGGATCAACTGCCAAATTTGGAATACAAACCCGCAATCCAGCGAAGCGATTGCGGGTTTGAACGAAGAAAGACCTTTGCTGTCGAGATGAACGCGCTTGCGCGGTCATCTGACATACAAAGGTCATTTCTGAGTGTGTTTTCACAACACTATAGATGAATTCCAATTATCTGTATTCCCCAGTTGGAGCTGATGGTGTATTATCTGGCGATGAAGTGCCATCTATATTTATGCTTCCAATAATCGAAAGCAAATAGTAGCCAGTTGAAATGACACAACAGCCATATGACAACAGGACTCCTGCACTGACAGATAGGTACAGCCGTGAAACTTGGTTTGTGGCTTCAACTGCAGCCCCTAAAAACACGAAATAAGCCACAACAAATAAGCCAACTACCAGCGTTTCTGTATACCGTATTTTCAACTCTGGGAAACCGCCATTTCTTTTTATTTTTATCATAATTTGGCTTTCTGTTGCACCGATCAGAATTGCAACAGAAGATATAATGAATCCGGATACCGTTGTCGCACAAGAAATAATGGCGTTTAACAGGAACTCCAAGCGCGGCATTACTAAATCGGGAATTTTCATCAAATACAGTCCAAAACCAGTCAGAAATCCAACTATTATAGGAAACGCTGCAATCCGCATATTTCGTCCCATGGTTGCCTCCCATAAAACTTAGTCTGTTTCATGTTCTTCCATATATTTTCCTAAGCACATGCGATATAACCTTTCATGTGTAATTGGGTTGCCCCTGGAATAGTCGACTTCTATTCTATACGATGCGCGATCATCCAGCAGATTTATTGTTTCAAATGCTGTATCTTCGTTCTCTGCAAAACTTACACGCAGGTTTTGCGTTCCGGAAAAGCCATATGCCTCACGAACCAGGTCATTGACTTTAGCAGCGTTCAACAACCCCTTTTTCTGGCGGCCAAAGCCTAACTCAACTCTTACAATCCGTCCTTGGTATCGCTTGACGCTTGTGATGATATTTTTAAGCGCTTGCTGTTCTGTTTCATCAGTCAGTTGTTCACAATCCACCGCGAGAATAACCTTTCGAAACAACTTATCCTCATTAATTCTACCGATACGATTTCCTATTAATACAGGCTTCAACAACACAGGAGTCCCGGCAGGAGATATTTGCTCCAAAAGTTGCTCAAGAGCCTTTATGGATGTTCCGTATATGTTTCGCTGCATACACAATACACATCGTTGTGCATCGTATAGCATCGTTGTAGATTCTGCTGGATACTGGTTGTCCTCAAGCTTGATCAACTCATATGTGCCGCTGTCATCTGCAATACCAGGAAGCATTTTTTCTCGCAGATGTAGAAGTTGAAGTTCCCATACAGGAGATTTTGCATTCTCCCTACATACATGAAACATTTGTGTATCGCCGAAAATTTTCTTTTTCGTGTCACTAAAAGGATGATTTGCAATATGCTGTAACAATCCGGTCAGGTCATATAAGCACTCTTGTTGGCTTCCATCTTTATTCTTTTTTAGATAATATGCTTTAAACAAATCAAATTGAACCGTCTTCTTTTGGCTTGCCACGCGACATCCCTCCTAATACACATAGTGTACTATAAAATTTACAAAATTTGAAGCGCTTTTGTAAATTTGGCACATAAAATGTCGTTGGCTCTTATGTTCTCAACTAATACTGCCAATCCCCGAGCATCACTTATATGCATATGCAAATCGTTGTCTATGTGTTATCTCATCCGTAAAGTCGCAGCGCTTTTGATTTCCGTAGCAAAGCGCTATAATGTCAAAGGCAAGACCTATTTTAACTATCCGAACAAGTACTACTATACAGACATCGGTCTTTGTAATGCACGGCTGTCTTACTGGCAGTACAATACTAGTCATATCACAGAAAACCTCATCTGCAGCAAAACTGGGATTTTCCACTGTTACCTGATCGACCTGCTTTTCGGACGAGTCGAACTGTTCTAAATGCTCCGCGGAATCTGCGCCACTGTGTATGGCTTTCAATAGCTGCACTTTTGACCACCCACGGCATAGCGCCTGCTCCAGATACCATTTTCGCTCGGCTCGTGTCAGCTCCGCTTCCATGATGACCACGTTCAGCGTCCAGCCGATTTTCATCGCCAGCCGGAGGAGCGTTTGGTCATTTTCATAGGTCTTGTAAAAATCGCGCATTCGGCGCACATTGCGTGGGGAAAAGCCTGTGCGGTCAGGGAAATTCGCCTGCAAGAACTCTGCGGCTGCGACCGCTGCGCCTTTCTCCGGGCGCTGGCTAATGGCCTTGCCGATGGCGTATACTTCATCCATTTGCGGAAGATTCTGCGCAAGAATTGCGGTCAATTCCCGATGCATTGTGCCGTAATCCACAGGTTTTCTGACGTTCATGGTTTCTCCTTTCCGCGCCGCCGCACATCGTATATTTCGTCGTTTTGCGAATAGCCTGCTACAATATTTTGTGGTATGATTGCTCTGTTCGTTTGATTCTTGCGAGGGAGGAGCGATTATGCAGTACACCGATAACGAAGCCGCCCTGATCGGCGGTCTGATTTCAACTTATTTCTTTCAGCCTGCCGTGTCCGCATCCTTGAAAGATGCCTATAGCCGCGTTTTGGAGCATCTGCATCAGAATGCCCTCACTTCTTCTGGCCTACAGCAGATCCGAAAGGCTGTGAATTTTCTGATGCCCATGTGTCAAGCAAACCGGCAGACACAGCGGGAGCTTATGGGTGTCAATGCAAGGACAACAGCGCTTCTGAATGGCTCACGGTAATCGTGGATAACGTAAAAGGCACGACGCTTGGTCGTGCCTTCGCTGTATGTTTTTGTTGACCGCTTCATTCAGCTGGTGCGGCTTTCCAGTGCTTTTTTTGAAGTGGACTTTGTGGTAAAGACTTTGCTTGCCCACACAAAGAGGTGCAGCATGGAATCGAACAGGGAATCTTCTTTTACTTATTTATCGTTTGCTTGATTTCCGCGCCACCCTTGATCTGCACCAGAATCTCATCAGTGGAGAGGACGGTCACGCGCTCTACGATCTGCCGGACAGCGTTTTCGTTCCATTCTGTGATTGTCTGTGTGGTATTCTCTATAGCTTGCTCTGCCTGTTTCATGCGGGTGCAGACGCGGCTCGCATCGGTGCTGCTTTGCAGAATTGCTTCCTTCTGCCTTTTGAGGGAGGTCTGCTCAGCAAGGATTTCCGCGAACTGCGCGTTGCAGGCTTCTTTGTCTTCCGCATCGATGGCTTCTGTCAGAAGCTGTTGGAACTGCTCATCTAACTGCGCCAGTCGGCGCTCGATGTCAGCAAAGCTCCTGGTCTGCCCCTGTACAGGCAGCAGCTCCAGAGAGACTGCGTTTTTGATACGGTCGAGCAGTACAGGTTTATCACTCATAGCAGCGTTGATCGCTGACAGGATCGCGTTTTGCAGCGGTTCTTCCTTGATCGTCGGGGAATCGTGGCAGTATTTCGTGCCGTAGTTCAGGCGGCTGGTGCAGCGCCAGACGGGATATTTCCGTCCACGGGACGTCCATGTACACCTCCGGTAGAGCGTTCCGCACTCGCCGCAGACGATCCGGTCGGATAAGGCGTATTTGCTGGTGTAGCAGGATCGTCCTGTCACAGCCTGCTTGGATGGGCTGCGCAGGGCGCTCCGACGTGCCATTTCTGCTTTTACTGCATTGTACTGCTCCCGGCTGACGATGGCTTCATGGTGGTCAGGCATATAGTATTGCGCCATCTGTCCAACGTTTTTGATAACCTTCTTGCTGATGACATCTGTCCGGAATGTTTTCTGGAGAAGAACGTCGCCGCAGTATTTTTCATTTGTCAGGATGCTCTTGATGGATGTCGTTGTCCATTTTGATTCTCCGAGAACCGTTTTGATCTGATTTTCTTCCAGCCAGTCTTGCAGATTTCGCAGGCTGGCACCGCTCTCATATCGCTTGTAGAGTTCGCGCACGATTTCTGCCTGCTCTGGGATGATGCAGAACTTGCCGTCTGCATCTTTTTTGTAACCGTAAAGCCAGTGGCATGGAATTTTGAGCGTTCCGACCTTTGCGTGCATCTGCCGGCCGCGCCGGATATTGCCGGAGATGGATTCGCTTTCAGACTGCGCCATCGCGCCATACATGGTGATCATGAATTCGCTGTCCGCTGGAAGCGAGTTGATATTCTCCTTTTCGAAGAGAACCCCGATGCCAAGCTGCCGGAGGATGCGCGTATAGTTGATGCAGTCGAGCGTGTTGCGGGCAAATCGTTGGATGGACTTTGTAAGAATAAGGTCAATCTTTTTCTGTTTGCACTGACGGATCATCCGCAGGAACTCTGTGCGCTTTTTTGTAGACGTGCCGGTAATGCCTTCGTCCGCGAAAATGCCAGCCATCGTCCACTCCTTGTTGGACATGATTTTGTCGGTGTAGTATTCGCACTGCGCTTCGTAGCTGCTGGCCTGTTCTTCTTCCTTGGTCGAGACACGGCAGTACGCCGCGACACGAAGCTGTTTTGTGACCGCAGCGGTCTGCTGCAATTCCGGCTTGGGTGGGATTATAATGACACGCGGCTTTTCGTCTGTCATGCAAGGTCTTCCTTTCCGATGATTTGCCCGTTTTTAAGCTGCAAGCGCACCGCCTGTTGTGTCACCAGCACAGCGGAGACTGTGCTTTGCAGCAGCTCCGCATTGAGTTCTGCCGTACATTCGAACGCTGCGAACAGCCGCCGCAGGCGCTCGGTTTCGTATTCTTTGTTGCCGATGGTGTCGTACTGCTCCTGTGCCAGCTTGCAGATCAGGCTTCTGGCAGCATCCTCGTCGAGCGGCTGGGTGTTCAGAATGTCATCCAGCTCGGCTTGCGCATTCGTATGTACCGGTGCAGAAGTCCGTTCCGGCTGCGTGATGCGCTCCGGCTGTTCTGCCAGCCGACTGAGCAGGTGCATGACCTGCTGCTCGATTTCCGGCGTAGACGGCTTGGAGCAGACACGCTTGAGCGCTTTCTGCGCGGGTGTCCGCTCCGGCAGACGCTGCTTGGTCTGACGCTTTTCTGCGACTGCTTCAAATAATTTTTTGTCAACTAAATTTGGATAACTGTCCGCGCCAGTATATTTGGGATTCTCCAAAATTCGGGCAACCATGTTCTTGTTCCAGCGCTTGCCCTCGTCATAGGCGGGGCCGGTCTTGCTCATCTGTTCTGCGATTTCCTTCAGCGACGCGCCGAGCGTATATTGCAGGAAGATGTCCTGCACGGCTTTGGCTTCCGGCTAGTTCCGGATAATCTCGCCCATGCGCATCTGATAGCCGAACGGCAGCTTCCGATTTCCCATCAGCGTCTTGTCCTTTCGATTTGCTCTGGCAGCTCCAGACCGTTTTTCAGCCGGAAGCGCAAGCGCTCGTTGCTGTCCACAATGATCTTTTCTACAAGCACATCGAACAGCTCCGCATCAAAGCTGACGAGGAAATCCGGCCCGTCCTCTAGCGCGTCCATGAGATCGCGGGTGCGATCCGCCAGATCGTCGCTGTCGGTGTCGAGAAGCCTTGCTTTTTCCTGTTTCAGCCTGCGGAGTTGTTCGTTGAGTTTGTTGTTGGAAGATATAAAAGTATCAGGATCAACGCCGCCCGCCTGCTGGAGCTGGGTTAGGAATTGAACCTGACTGAGAACATCGGATATTTTCTTGTTAAGGGAGATCACGTCTTCGCTCCATAGCATCCGGCTGTAGCGGATTTTCTGGAGGTTCGATAGCATCTGCGTGAAGATGAAACCGCTGTGGTGTTTGAGCTTGTAGTACAGACGGCAGAAGGCTGCGTTAATAGTTTCCTCCGGTACCTGCTTGATGTGACAGGCATTCCGTTGTTCCTCATGCACTACACATGACCAATACCAGATTTGGTTTGAAGTCTTTGCCCGACAGCGAGAACCACAGCTGCATTGGATTTTGCCAGAATACACTTTGGGCGCTTCCGATCTGCTCACGGTTCTGCGTTTGCGCAATTCCTGCGCACAATCAAATACGTCCTGGGGAATAATTGGCACATTACTGTCTGATACATAATACATTGCTCGCTCGCCATGATTGCGCTTTACTGTTCTGGGCATCTCTGACGTTGTATATTTCTTTTGAAAAATGGCATTTCCCGCATAGCGTTCATTCATTAATATATAGTCAATTTCCCTGCGCAGCCACTTTCGGCTACTCCCCTGCTGTGCATTAAGCCATTCACAAATCTCTTTTGTATTTGCGCCAGACAGGTAGGCATTGAAAATATCTTGGACAATCGGAGCTTCTGCTTCGTTCACCGTAAGCTCACCGTTTCGAACCGTATATCCAAATGGTGCTGTGCGGAGCTTATACTTCCCTGCCTCCATTTGATGCTGGATGCTCCATTGCACGTTACCGGATATGGACTCGCTTTGCTTTTGTGCCAAGGATGCCATGATCGCCGTGACCATTTCACTGGACACTCTGGCTGTGTCAATGCCCTGTTCTTCGAACAGAACGCTGACACCGAGTTCTTTCAGTTCCCGGACAGCCGCAAGGCAGTCCTTTGTATTTCGGGCGAATCGTGAAATAGACTTGACCAGAATGCGGTCGATCTTTCCTTTCCGGCAATCCTGCATCATGCGCTGGAAATCCTCGCGCTTCTCGACGGACGTGCCGGTGATGCCTTCATCGGCATAGATGTCAACCATTTCCCAATCCGGATTGCCGGAGATGAGTTCGGAATAATATTGGTTCTGCACGCGGTAGGAATTGAGCTGATCCTCGCTGGAAGAGCTGACGCGGGCATACGCTGCGACGCGCAGCTTTCGTGCGACAATCTCGTCATGCGCTGGAATCACAATGACGCGCTGCTGTTCCAGCGCAAGGCTTCCGTCGGTTTGCTTTTTTGTCACATTCTCACCTCCTCGCAGCAACACACACTACTACAATATTTGCAGAATAGCTATGACCAAAACGGAGAAAAATCAAGCGTAAAGTGTGAAATTTGCACCAAGCTCGACAGCGATTCGCCGCGCAATTTTCTTGATTTCATTCTCTGAAAAACCAACCGCGCGAAGCGCCTTCAGGAGCTGGCAGATGCCTAAAAAATCAATATTCGGATTCATATATGATTCTCCTTTAGCCATGGGGCGGCTCTGT
>ERZ779649.1963-NODE-1963-length-10425-cov-2.727772_pt1 | contig 10425 bp, 7 predicted proteins | sample MGYA00511882_ERZ779649 | MGnify/ENA primary metagenome ERZ779649 (study PRJEB29588, sample SAMEA2157793) | human gut metagenome | biome: human gut; feature: human-associated habitat; material: faeces | place: Denmark | collected 2008/2010 ... | reverse complement strand
TGGGGACGAGAGGCTTGGCCGCCGCCGCAGTGCTGGCCTTGGTTATTTGGCTGCTACCTTCCCCGGAGAAGATGCCATTGGAGGAATTGAGCCCCTTTCAGAAAGAGATATCGGAGAAAGCGGAGGAAATGAATATTCTTCCGGAGCATCCCGTTTTACCTGTAGAGCCTGTAAAGAAACGTATAGCGAAAGTGCTGAAATGGGAAAAAAAGGCTAAGCTTTCCGCTATTGTCGGGGAAAAGGAAACGATCCGGGAGGATGAGAAGTGTGAGACTATCGAGATTATTGAGAAGGATGCGATTGCGGCTATCGTAGAAGAACCGTCTGCGAAGGAGGATGCGTCCGAGGATTCGACGGACATAGTCGTTAAGCGAGGTGACTCTACGGTTCCTCTACCGGAAGGCGAACGGAGTCCCCGACGAAAAGCCTCTTTGAAAAAGAAAGCCAAGAAGAGTAAACGGAATAAGTGGTTATTGGCCGCCGCCGTTGGCTCTAGTGGTTATGTAGATAGCTTTTTAAATACGGATATGAGTTATGGTGATGTTTCTTCTCCGGGAGATATGAATGTTCCTTCCCAAGATCCTGATCCGGATAAGCCGGATAAAGACGATGATGAGAAGGAGAATAGCAATACGCCTTCCCAAACGGTCTCATTTCGTAATGCCCCGGTATTACGGAGTTCTAAGGTGGATGAGAACTTCTTGGATAATCGTTCGTTCGAATCTTATCCGGACGTTAGCTACTCCCTTCCGATATCTTTTGGTTTTACGGTACGGAAGGATTTGAGCCGGCGTATAGCCGTGGAAAGTGGATTGATGTATACGTATTTATCCACTACATTCAAGAGGGGAGGGGATTTCCCGTCAGAGGTGAAATCGTCTTTGCATTATCTGGGTATTCCTTTGAATCTGGTGGTTTATGTATGGAAGAATCAGCGATGGAATGTCTATCTCTCCGGAGGCTTTATGATGGAGAAGGGTTTGCAGGCCGTGCATAGCGGTTATATCGCCGGAAACGGAACGACTATCTCTAAGAGCAAAAAGGAGGGCATCCACGGTATGCAATGGTCCGTGAATGCCTCGGTCGGTGCCGCTTATCGTTTCTATGGGGATTGGAGTCTCTATTTCGAGCCTCGCTTCTCCCATTATTTCGACTGTGATCAACCGGCTAGTATTCGTACAGACAAGCCGTTGGGATTTGGGTTGAGCGCAGGTATACGATATGCTTTTTAATGATTAAATCTATTATAATTATGCGGAAACTTTTTTATTGGGCGTTTGCCTTTAGCCTTTGCGTCTTAATGGGATGCAAGGATGATGGAGTGAGAATGGAGGTCGTGCGGTATGCTATCAACGAACCGGTATTCATGTCGATCTCCGAGTTTCGGAATTCAGTGAAGGTGACGGATGAGGTGGTGCCAATCACCAAGCGGGGTAAGATCTGTTTCTATAAGGATTACCTGTATATTTCTTCCCCGGATAAGGGCATCCATATCGTGGATAACAGGAATCCGGCATCTCCCCGGATAGCGGGCTTTGTAGAGTTGATCGGTAACGAGGATCTCTCGATCAAGGATGATAAATTGTATGCGGATTCGTATGTGGATCTGGTCTGGTTCGATATCTCCGATCCGGAGAGACCTGAATTGGAAGGTCGTGTGGAGAACGCTTTCCGTTATGCGCTTCCGACCATAGAGAATGGCTATGGGTTCGATTATAATATGTGTTATTCGGAAGAAGCGAGAGCGAAAGGTGTCGTGGTTGGTTGGGAGCCGAAGGAACGGGAGGAAACCATTTACCATTATCCGAGTTATGGCGGTGATCTGATGGCGAACGATGCGGCGCCGGGTACTTCCACGCAGGGCGTGAACGGATCTATGGCTCGTTTTTCTATTTATGGTAAGTACTTATATACGGTAGAACAGAATATCATGTGTGTTTTCGACCTGTCTGGAGACAAGCCTGTCTTGACGACAAACGACATTTGGTTGCAACGTGGTGTCGAGACTCTTTTCAACTATAAAGATAAGATGTTCATGGGAACTCCGACCGGCATGTTGATCTATTCGCTGGAAGATCCGCTAGCGCCTAAGTATCGTTCTTCCGTAAGTCATGTCTTTGGTTGTGATCCGGTTGTCGTGGAGGATGACTTAGCGTATGTGACCGTGCATTCCGGAAATACTTGCGGGCAAAATACCAATGAACTGATGCTCATAGACGTAAGTGATGTGGACCAACCGAACTTGCTGGTTACTTATGGCATGAAATGCCCGAAAGGACTAGGTATCGATAACGGTACTTTATTCCTCTGCGACGAAGGTTTAAAGGTCTTCAACGCGAAAGATCCTATGACCTTGATGGCTAATCAGCTTGTTCATTATGCCGGAATGGAGGGTTACGACGTAATCCCTTTCAAGAATACCTTGATGATGATCGCCGATGATGGCCTTTACCAATACGATTATTCCAATTTACAGGCGATATCTCAGTTAAGTAAATTGCCAATGGGCGAATAGAGTTTAATATTCCTCTTCGCTATTCGCTTCGCAAGGTGTTTACCGGATTGCGGGATGCCGCCTTATAACTATGCCTGCTTACGGTCAGTAGCGTAACCATCAATACGATACCGCCGGACAGCAGGCATGTTCCTATGGATATGTCCACCCGATATACGAAATTCTCCAGCCAACAACTCAGCGAATACCACGTGATAGGAACGGCAATTGCGAAAGCGATCCCTACCCAGCCGATAAACCGACGATTTAATAGATACAAGATCTCCCCGGCCGTAGCCCCGTTTACCTTACGGATACCGATTTCTTTCGTACGCTGCCGGATGGCATAGAGAGCCATGCCGAATAATCCGAAGGCGGTTAGCAGGAGGCTGATGATCGAGTACATGATGAGCAAATGTGCCAGTTCGATCGTTTTTCGGTTAGATAACATAAATTCCTCGTATATATCTTGATATTCGAAAGGTACGTTGGGGTTGATCTTTTCCCATGTTTGTTGCAGTAAAGCTAGAGCCTCGGCTCTGCGCTCCTTTTTCAGTCGGATTTGGACGAGGTTATAGGGGGGAGTATGCGTTAGGTAGGTCAAGCTAGGGTAAACCTCTTGTCGTAAGGTTCCTGTATATAGATTCTCCACGATCCCTGCTATAATCGCTATCGGTTCTCCCTCCTTTTCCATCTTCCCGAATTCAGTGTCGTAAAGGCGGACAGGCTTACCCACGGGATTCTCGCCTTTGGGCACGAGCAAACGTGCGTATTGTTCGTTAATATAGACGGGTGTGCTGTATTGTTTTAGAGCCTCTCGCTCTGAGAGTCCTTGAAGAATGTTTATCTTCATAACCTTTAGGAAAGTACTATCACCTTCGTATTGGCCTAGCGTATAATTTAGTTCGTTTCCGTTTTCGTCTTTCAAGACCATTGTCCGCAAGTTGAACTGTATGATCCCGCTTCTCGAAAGGCACATCTCTTCTATGGAAGGATAACGCCGGATCTCTTCAGAGAAGGTCTGTATATGGTTCCCACTCCAGTCGGCTATTTCGATGAGGTCCCGGTAACGTTCACCGTTTGTCTGAGTGAGCGTTAGTTGCTGCCGTACGGTTAGCGTGGCGAATACCAGAGCTATTGAGATGGCGAATTGTAAGATGGAGAGCCCGCTTATGATTGTCCGCTTCCGGGTACCGGTGGTGAATGATTTATACTCGGAATGGGAAAGGGAGTTGATCTTATGGCTCATATATAATGAGGGGATAATGGATAGAGCTAGGATGAGTGCCACGATCACAGGTAAGACCTGTCCACTAAAGAAAAATCCCAAGGAGATACGTCCGGAAACGATCCGGTTGAAAGCCGGCAGGAAATCTAGTGTAAGTAACAAGGATAAAAAGAAAGCGATCAGCACGGTAAGGAAAGTATCCAAGAATAGCTGGCGATGGATTTGCCCAGCCGATGCTCCCATCACCTTCTGGGTGTAGATCATCCTTACCTGTTGCAAAATGCGGGAGAAACTTAGGTTGGCATAATTGAAACAGGCGATCACGAGGATTAGGATGGCTGAGAACAAACCAACGTACAGTAAGTCTTTCTGGTTTCGGTGGATATAGGGGATGTATTCTTGTGTATAGGTTTGCTCTTGGAAATAACTCTCTTGGAGGGTATAGAAATAATACTGTCCGGTTCCGTTGAAAGTAGGTACCTTATCATCCTTTAGTTTTTGAGTGAACGTATCGATGTTGAAGAGATCGTTTACCAGTAATAAGGTAGGGCCGCCATTGAATTGGGAGGTAGTACCTGCCAATGCGTTGAACTTAAAGAATGATTGAGGGTACTCTTTGATAACGGCGGCGACCTCGTAGGTAATCGTCTCGTTCTCATAAGCGTACTTTGCCAAGAAGGTTTTACCGATAGGATCCTCGTTCCCGAAGAATATCTTCGCTTGGTATTCGGTCAACGCAATTGCGTTTGGTTGGGTTAATGCCTTGTTTATATCTCCTGCCACTACCTTGTAAGGGAAAAAGCGAGGAAAGGAGGGATCTGCTCTGACGATCGAGATTGGGTTGAAGCGCTTTTCTCCTATCGTGATGGAGGCGGCATTGTCTATGTTCAGTCGTAAATAATCCTCAACTTCAGGGTATTGGTCTTTTAGCTGCACAGGGATCTTCCCTTTAATAAAAGATACTTTCTCTCCGGAGGTCAAGGGAGAGTCTTGTGCCATATAGATGATATGCGACTTATTGGGATTATGGGCTTCTATCCTAGATTCATAAATGACGTATGAGATCAGTAGGTTGGTACAAGTGATGCCTGCCGCCAGACTCAATAAGGAAATGACGGCGAACGTCTTGTTTCGCCACCAGCTACGGAATATAAGTTTTAGAGATATGGATTCCATGGTTTTATCTGTTTGTTGGTTCAAAGCTATCCGGTTGCGTGGAATATGGCAAATAAAATCGGAGGAAACGTTCGTAAAGGACTGGATTTGTCTAAATATTGGACACTGAGAGCCGGGAAAAGATCGTATCTTTGCGTGCGAAAAAAAGAGGAGGCTTCATGCGTAACGCGAAGATTATAGTCGTAGATGACAATGAGGTGGTATTGAGAAGTCTGCGGACGATCCTGTCCCATGAGTTTAAGACGATCGTTACCGTATCATCTCCTGTTCTATTGCCTGCCCTTTTACGGAATGGAGATGTAGATATGGTTTTACTGGATATGAACTTCGGCGCTGGAAAGCAAAGCGGTGGGGAAGGGCTTTTCTGGTTGGATCGTATTTTGGAGCTTAAGAATCCTCCGGCCGTTATCTTGATAACCGCTTTTGGGGATATCGAGTTGGCTGTATCTTCCCTTAAAAGGGGAGCCTCGGACTTTATCGTGAAACCTTGGGATAACGAGAATTTGATTCAAGCACTTACCCACGTCTTGGAACGTCGTGCGGAATCAGATGAGAGAGAGATTTCCTCTGTGGCAGAATCTCTAGTCTCCCATCCTTGTACGTTGGAGGATATGGAGCGGCAGTTTATCGCCGAGGTATTGAAAGAAAAGAAAGGGAACCTGATGCTTGTGGCTCAACAATTGGATATTAGCCGCCAGACCCTTTATAATAAGATGCGGAAATACGGGTTGTAGATTATAAGGAGAGTAACCATGGTTAACCGGAATTTATATCTGAAGATTATAGGGAGCGTTTCCTTAATCGTACTTTTTGCGTTACTTGGATCTGTATTGTTGATAACCGGTATTTCTTATTTTTTATCCTTTGTATGTCTGTGTGTTATCCTGTTGATAACTCTGTTGCTAATCCAGTGGATAAACGGTACAAATCGTAAGATCGCTATTTTCTTCGAGTCGGTTCGTAATGGGAATACAACTTTGCGATACCCGGATAAAACGAATGATCCCTTTGTAAAGGACTTATATGCGGAAATGAATCGGATTATCCTCCTATTCAGTCAAAACCAGAATGAGATGGAAGAGAAGCGCTTGTATTACGAGAGCATCTTGCGGGTACTGACGCATGAGATTCGTAATTCGATTACGCCAATCCGTTCCTTATCTGCTGATCTGTTGAAATATTCCGATACATATACTCCGGAGCAATTACGGGAAGGTTTGGAGGTTATTCATGGGCAAGCGAAAAATCTATCCGCTTTCTTGGATTCCTACCATCGTCTGACGCATCTTCCGGAGCCGGAAAGAACCGAGGTGCCTATAACCTCTTTATTTCGGAAGATGGAACGGTTGTTGTGTGCCGAGGCGGGTAGCGACCGTATTCGTTTCTCCTCTGCGGAAGCTTTAACGGTACATGCGGACCAAAACTTGATTGTGCTGGCTCTGATTAACTTGATCCGTAACGCATTACAGGCGATAGAGGGGCAAGCGGATGCCATCGTCTCCGTAGAAGCCTTGGAGGCTGATGGTAGGGTATATATAACTATAACAGACAATGGCCCCGGCATTTCTCCGGAACTATTGTCTGCTATTTTTACGCCTTTTTTCTCTACGAAGTCCGGTGGTAGCGGCATCGGTCTCAGTATCTCCCACCGCATAATGCGATTGCATGGCGGCGATTTAACCGTTGATTCCTTGCCTGGTGTCCGTACCGAGTTTCGTATGACGTTCTAGAATATGACTTTCTTGATTTTTTCAACAATCAAGTTGAAAGGCTCGGCTTTTACATGGCTGCATATTCTCACAACGTCTCGTTCAGTGTAACCTCCTATTAATTGGCAAATAACGAAGCTTTTCTTTGTTAAGTTTTTTGTTAGCATAGAGTCTTCTAAAGGAAATGTATATTGTGGATTATAGTTTTTGGAAGATATCATAGCTAGGTAAAAGAAATCTTCAGCTGCTTGCAAATCATCGTTTGAGATGACGATAGCCATGTGAGGTTTGGTTATTCCATTAGGAAATAGATAATTGACTTCTACAACATCTCGTTGATGTATTTTCATTCGATGAGATATTTGGATATATATGCTGCCATGGATTGTCTGGAATGGGCTAGAAATAAATCTTTCTCATTCATAGGACTAAAAGGTTGGCTATCGCTTTTCCTTTGGTTGGAAATGTTGTGTTTAGCCATCTTGGGCGACGAAACATTTCTAGTTGGTCTGGTTTTTGTCGTTCTCATATCTTTTGTTTTTATGTTATTGGCAAATATACGTATTTATTTCAAAAGATCTCCTGTTTAAATGGAAAAAGAGATTATGGCTAAAGCTTATGATATAACTATCGCTTTGGCCATAATCTCTTATAAGATTGTCTGATCAATACCCCAACTCAAATGGTTGTTCTACGGCAGGTACGCCTTCGGACATCCATTTAGGCATCTTCTGGTTCTTTAGGTAATGGTTGAAGAATTGGAACATGCGGCGTTGGAAATCTACACGATTTGCGATTCTCGTGGGCCAATGCGGTTCGCCTGTATAATTCAGTAACCAGCAAGGTTTACCTAACCGTTTCATGGCAACGAAATACTCGATACCTTGGTACCAAGGCACATGGCCGTCGGCATCGTTGTGCATGATCAATATTGGGGTCTGCACCTTATCCATCGTGAACAACGGCGAGTTTTCCAGATAACGAAGTGGAGAACTCCATGGCGTAGCTCCTAAACGGCTTTGTGTATGCTCGTATTGGAAAGAGCGGGCCATGCCGGAACCCCAACGGATACCGCCATAAGCGCTAAACATATTTACGACAGGCGCCCCAGACTCGATAGCGGAGAATAAATTCGTGCGAGTCGCTAAATAAGCTACTTGGTAACCTCCCCAGCTATGTCCTTGCGCACCGATCCCTTTTTCGTCGATATATCCTTTGGCGATCATCATGGTGATACCCGGCATCAAGCAGTTATAGCAGCTTTCTCCCGGATAACCATCTACATAGCGAATGTCCGGGTTGAAGATGACATATTCGTTGCTATTGTATAAGTGATAATCGATCGTAGAACGATGCGGTTCCGGCATACGGTAATTATATAAAGTCTCCGAATTCCGCTCGTAGAAGTTTACCATCATCGGGTACTTCTTGTTCGGATCAAAATTCGCCGGCTTATAAACGACACCTTCCAGTGGACGGCCGTCCAAGGAAATCCATGATACCAACTCGGCGGTACCCCAAATAAAACCTTCCTGCTGTTTGTCTCCGTGTGTCAATTGCACGGATTTCTTGAACGCCAAGGTCGAATAGTGGATATCCGGGTATTGCTGGAAGGTTTCCATCGTATAGATCACGTCATCCGTATTCTTCGCCTTGTTGATAGATCGCAACATATAGTTGCCCGCCAGCAAGGTCTTCGGGGCTGCTGGAGCAGAGAGGCGTGCGTTATAGAATCCGTATCCTTTCGTGGTCTCGTTGAATCCTTTTAATAATTGCGGTTTGCCGAGGTCGATAAAGCGAGCCTCTTTATCCAGTTGTTCCAAGCGGTAGGACAGTTTCTCCTTCCTTCCGTTCACGGTCAGGTTGATCGGTGAGGTAGCTGCGGTCGGATCGAATTTCCAGATGTCGTAACGATCATAGATCAATAGATTTTGATCGTTCGCGGTCCAGCCGGCGGCTCCATGCGCATAAGGATGATTAGGAACGTCGTTGTCCTCGTCCCAAGCCGGGAAGCTTTCCGGGGTGGTTAGGCGATATCGCTTACCTTCCGCCAAGGCGATCGTGTACCAGCAACTATCCGTCTCGCCATACCAATATGCGTATTTACCTTGTGGGGAGAGGTGGAAACGGCCATAATCCGCTTGGGCGATTTGCTTGCGCTCCCCGTTATCCAACGATACGGTATAATAGTCGCTGCGTGTGCGGGCCTCCCACATGGAAGACAAAGAATAGGGACGGGAAGTGGAAAGGAGCGCCAAGGCTGCGTCACCCTCGTTACCCAATTGGATATTCGGTAATTCCTCATTCGCCAATTGGAAGATAGAGCCGTTGCCCAGATTATAAACCGCTTGATAGCTTTTCTTTAAGTCTTTTTCCTTGTTATAATTCTGTACGGTATATTGTACGGGCTCATCCCAACTCCAAACCTGTACGTTCGGACGATTCTCGGCTAGTTGGGTCGTGTCTTTTTGCCTCGGCCCCGGTGAGGTACCGAAGAACAGACGGGAAGCGGATTTCGAGAATTGAAGCATCCCGTTCTCATTGATTACCCATTCAGCGGGGAAAGCCTTGTTTCCACGGGTGGCGATTTCTTTCGCGGGAGCGTTATGTTCGGATAGCCATAAGCTTAACGCTTTGTAAGAAGAATCTTTGTCGGCGCAATATAAGAAAGCTAGCCGTTCCCCTTTCTCGTCGAACGTGGTTTGTTTGAATACGCCTTTTCCCTCTTTGATGAGCGCCGGACTTCCTTTCTCCGGGTTCAAGGTGAATATACCTGCTTCTCCTTCCGCCGCGCTCGTGTAATATAGCATACCGCTTTTCTTGGCGAATTGGAAATCCGTTACGGTCGGGAACTGGAAGGTCTTGCTTCCATCCAGCGAACGGACGTACAACGTGGAGTCCTTCCGGCCTCTTTGATAAGCGATCCAATCCGCCTCGTCCGCTAATTTGAAGGTTTTGAGGGAGTCTATCGTCTCCTTTTTACCGGCGACGGAATAGATTACCAAGGTGTTCATCGGCATCTTGTCCTCTTTCGTCTTCAATACTTTCAGGGAATCTACCGTAGACTTTCCGGGTGTTTGCGTGACAACCAGATAACCCGAGGAAGCGGAGAACGCGAACTTATCGGCCGGAGAAAAAGTGGCGGTCTCTTGCCCTTGGGCCGCATACAAATAAACGGTAGCGTCACCTTCCCAAGGTTCCATCTTGCAAGCTACCCATTTTCCGTTGTCCGAGATCTCCCGGTCCGTGATTCGTTGCCAAGTGACTAGGTCATCAACTGTTAGGCTTTTAGAGGCGTTTTGCGCGAAGGCTGGGGAAAGACTTCCCAGACATGCTACAAAAGCCAAGTACTTTAAGTGTCTCATCATGGTTATGTATTGATTTTAAAACAAAGATAATGGCTTTATCAGAATCTTTGTTGCTTTTGACCGGAATTTGCTTCTGGAAAAACACGTACGTGTTTCCGAGAAAACATGTACGTGTTTTTTGTAAAAGTCGTACGTGTTTTCTGGACAAGGTAATGGCGTTTTTAATGTATTGATTATCAGTGCCCTTTTTGAGCGTTCTAATGATCGCAGTTATAAGCGGCTTACAATGGGCATTATAAAGGTGTTACAATGCCTATTGTAAAGACCTTATAATGGGCATTGTGGTGATAGGAAATTCCTTTGGTCAACGGTAGGAAAAAAGGTTTGTAAGTGGTTAGTTATTCACTTCCCAAGCCGTAAGTTATTCACTAGGTATAGCCGTAAGTTATTCACTCGACAAGCCGTTAGTTATTCACTTGGGAGACCCAAAACAGGGCAGTTTATATTGAA
>ERZ779649.1954-NODE-1954-length-10488-cov-1.803221_pt1 | contig 10488 bp, 6 predicted proteins | sample MGYA00511882_ERZ779649 | MGnify/ENA primary metagenome ERZ779649 (study PRJEB29588, sample SAMEA2157793) | human gut metagenome | biome: human gut; feature: human-associated habitat; material: faeces | place: Denmark | collected 2008/2010 ... | reverse complement strand
ATTCTTATGGAGGTAGATAGTATTATCGCTACTCATCCGGCGGTAAAAAGTCGTACACAAATTTTAGGATTCAGTTTTATCGGTGGACAAGGGAATACCTATGGCTCTTTTATCGTGAAATTGAAAAATTGGGACGAACGTACCGGAAAAGGTATGGATGCCAATTCTGTAATCGGGACTCTTTATATGAAGTTCGCTACGGAAATAAAGGATGCCCGTGTATTGTGTTTTGCTCCGCCTATGATTCCGGGGTACAGTATCAGTAATGGTTTCGAGTTGAACTTGCAGGACAAGACCGGTGGTTCGCTGGATCATTTTTATGAAGTCGCTCAAAATTTCTTAGCTGAGCTGATGAAGCGACCGGAGATAGCGATGGCCTCGACGACATTTAATCCTTCGTTCCCGCAGTATATGGTCGATGTCGATGTCGCCAAATGTAAACAGGCCGGTATTAGCCCGAGCGATGTGCTGGCGGCTCTACAAGGTTATTTGGGAGGTATGTACTCTTCTAACTTTAACCGTTTCGGTAAATTGTACCGTGTCATGATACAAGCAGAACCGAGTGCTCGGGCCAATCCCGAAAGTCTGAACAACATAAAAATTCGTAATGGTTCCGAGATGGCTCCGATTACCAATTTCATTACCTTGAAAAAGGTATATGGTCCCGATAATATCAAGCGTTTCAATATGTTTACGGCTATGACTATTAACGGTAATCCGGCTGACGGATATAGTTCTGGTGAAGCTATTAAAGCTATCGAGGAAGTCGCCGCCGAAACATTGCCGGTAGGTTATGGATATGAGTTCTCGGGTATGACCCGTGAAGAGCAGGGTTCGAGCAGTGGTACGACAGCTATTATCTTTATGTTGTGCTTGGTATTTGTTTACCTGTTGTTAAGTGCTCAATACGAAAGTTACATTTTGCCGCTTTCGGTAATCCTCTCGATACCGTTTGGATTGGCCGGTAGCTTTATATTTGCATTGATGATGGGAGTCGAGAATAATATCTATTTGCAAATCGCTTTGATTATGCTTATCGGTTTGTTGGCGAAGAATGCGATTCTTATCGTAGAGTTTGCGTTGGATCGTCGTCGTACGGGTATGCCTATTATCAATGCGGCCATCGATGGAGCGGCAGCTCGTCTGCGTCCTATCTTGATGACGTCATTGGCGATGGTTATCGGTTTGTTGCCTATGATGTTTGCCAGTGGAGTAGGTGCTAACGGTAACGGCACTCTGGGAGCCGGAGCCGTGGGAGGTATGCTCATCGGTATGATATGTCAGATATTTATTGTTCCGGCTTTGTTCGTTGTCTTCCAGATTATTCAAGAAAAGATTAAACCTCTTAAATGGAACGATCTTGATAATTCGGAGGTTATTTCGGAGATTGAACAATATTCCAAATAAATTTGAGGTAACTCTATAAAACAGAGAATATATGAAACGAATTCTTTTATATACCGTGTGTGGTTTGGCTATGCTCACTATGTTTAATAGCTGCCACATATATAATAAATATCATCGACCCGATGTCGATGTAGAAGGCTTGTTCCGAGATACTGTTGCGGCAGGCGATACCCTTGCGGCAGATTCCTTGAATATGGGGAATTTGCCGTGGGAAGAAGTCTTTACCGACACGATATTGCAGAATCTCATACGCATTGGATTAGAAAAAAATAGCGATCTGCAAAGTGCCATGTTACAAGTAGAAGCGGCTCAGGCTAGTTTCAATGCCGCTCGCTTGGCGTTTTTGCCAACGTTGAATTTGACTCCGCAAGGCGGTGTAAGTAGTTTTGATGGTAGCAAAGCCTCATGGACTTACAATGCGCCGGTTACGGCAAGTTGGGAGATCGATATATTTGGAAGAGTGCTGAATTCAAAACGCAATGCAAAAGCTGTATTAATGCAAAGCGAAGCGTATGAACAAGCGGTTCGTACACAGATTATCGCTACCATAGCTAATGGTTATTACACCTTGTTGATGCTCGATAAGCAACTCGCTGTTACGGAAGAGACCGCTTTGTTGTGGGAAAAGAGCGTGGAGACGATAAAAGCGATGAAGATTGGAGGCATGACAAATGAAGCTGCGGTAGCGCAAAGTGAAGCGAATAGCTATATGATTGCGGCTTCGATACCGGCTTTGCGGCAACAGATAAGAGAAGCGGAAAACAGTTTGTCCACATTGCTTTATCAAGCGCCTCAGTCGATCGAGAGAGGAACGTTTGAAGACCAGAAACTCCCCGAAATGTTACAAGTGGGAGTCCCGGTTCAATTACTTTCCAATCGTCCCGATGTACGGTCGGCAGAGCTCTCGTTGGCTGCGGCATATTATACTACGAATATAGCGCGGTCTGCCTTTTATCCCAACTTGGTAATTTCGGGATCTGCCGGATGGACCAACTCTGCCGGGAGCATGATCGTTAATCCCGGAAAAGTGTTGCTGTCTGCGGCTGCATCGTTGGTATTCCATCCTGGCAGTAATGTCGCGAATCTGAAAGCTGCCAAAGCTCAGCAGAAGATGGCTGCTATTAATTTCCAGCAGACAATCCTTAATGCAGGAAAAGAGGTAAGCAATGCTCTTTATCAAATTCAAACGACAAAGGAAACTCTTGTAAATAGAAATCAGCAGGTTGCTTCTTTGGAAAGAGCTGTTGAAGCTACCGAGTCGTTGATGAAGCTGGGTACTTCGACCTATCTCGAAGTCCTTACGGCTCAACAGTCGTTGTTGAATGCCCAGTTGTCCCAGATTTCCGATTCGTATCAATGCATGGTCGCTGTCGTCAGTTTGTATCATGCCTTAGGCGGAGGACGGGAAATAGAGGAAAATACGAAGTAAAAATTAAAAATAATATACTATGATTAGTCCGTTAGCGTACGTCGATTCCAAAGCGGTGATTGGGAACAATGTGACGATTCACCCCTTTGCTTATATCGATAAAGATGTTGTCATTGGAGACAATTGTGTGATATATCCATACGCCAGTGTTTTGGCGGGAACTGTCATGGGAAAAAACAATCGGGTTTTTCAAGGTGCTATTTTGGGCGCCGAGCCGCAGGATTTCCATTATAAAGGCGATGCTACCCGGTTGTCTATCGGGGACGATAATATGATTCGAGAATATGTTATCATCAATAGAGCTACGACTCCCGAAGGAGAAACTGTCATTGGAAATAGAATTTGTCTGTTGAAAGGAACACGTATCGGACACGACTGCCGTGTGGACGACGATTGCATTTTAGGTATCGATTGCGACCTCTCGGGAGAGTGTCATATTCATAGTAAAGCAATTCTCGCCGGACGTGTAATCGTGAAAGAGCGCTGTCGGGTAGGTAGCTGGACTTTGGTGAAAAGCGGTTGTCGTACGGGCAAAGATATACCTCCTTATATTTTAGCGGCACATAATCCTATTACATACAAGGGAATAAATGCATTTATTCTTAGACGGCGAGGATTCAGTGAGGCTACTATCGAGAATATCGCTTTGGCTTATCGACAAATATATCAGTCGGGTACTAGTCTTGAAAATGCAGTGCTTCGTATTAAAGAAGTGGTGGAGCCAAGTCCCGAAATTGATTATATTCTATCTTTTATAGAAGATTCGAAAATGGGTATAATTGCTACCTATGGAGAAGAAAAATAAAGTAGAAAAGTAGACTGAAAGAAACCCCGGTTAAAAATACCCGGGGTTTCTTTTTATAAATGCCTATTCTCTTTTCCCTATTTTAAATATATAAATATTTGATTATTATATAATTATATACTTTCTGGATAGCCTAAGTCTAATAGCGTTTGTTTTTATTAACGAAATAGTACATAATTAAGATTTGAAAACTATTTTAGTTTTCAAAGTTTTCTGTACATTTGCCGCGGTAATGAGATAATTATTATGAATACAGAGTTACAACAGCGAATTATCAAGCAGGCGACCCGGATGTTTTTCTGTAATGGAATTAAATCTGTTACGATGGATATGATTGCTTCTCAATTGGGTATTTCGAAACGGACTCTCTATGAGAACTTCAAGGAAAAGAACGAGTTGTTATTGGCTTGTTTGGAAAATCAGGAAATGGAAAAAAGGGCTCGGTTAGAGGTGTATTTAACCAATCGAAAGAATGTAATCGATTTGTTGTTGAATGTTTATGAAGATATTCTTCGTTTCATGCGGAATACGAGTCCCATGTTTTTTGTGGATATGAAACGGCATTATCCGAGGGTTAATGATAAGTACGAGAATGACAAGGAGTGCCATAAACAAGCTATGGTCGATTTATTGAAAGAAGGTGTAGGCGAAGGTGTGATACGAGCCGATATCAATATGGAGATTGTAGCGACGCTATTGACTTTTCAATTTGAACTTTTAAAAAAATCGGACCAAATATTTAATTCTAAATATACTTTTACCGAGATTTTTGAAACGATATTTAAGAGCTTTATTCGAGGAATAGCTACTCCGGAGGGAGTAAAATATACAGATGAATTTTTTGAGGAGAATAGATAAAAAGATGGTAAAAACTTTAATGATGAAAAAAGACGTATGAACAAAATGACGATCATGCACCGAGTCGGTGCTATGTTGATGCTGTTCCTTTTCCCCGGAATATCTTGGGCTCAGGAACAGAAAGTTCAATCGGTAACTCTCGATTTGAAAACAGCTATCGGTATAGCGCTCAATGAGAATCCAACTATAAAGGTTGCCGATGTGGAAATAGAGAAGAAAGATTATTCCAAAAAGGAAGTTATTGCGGGTCTGTTTCCTCGAATCGATGCTTCTGCTTCATACAGTCGCACGATAGAGAAGCAGACTATGTACATGGATTCAAAAGCCTTTAACGTAGGAGCTATGTTTGATCCGGTGTTTAATGCCATGTCCCAATTGCACCCCGAATTCAAGGCTCCTGATCTTGGGGGAGGAACTAGCTCCTCCGATGGAATGAAAGTCGGTACGGACAATACCTATTCGGTAGGATTTAGTGCTTCGTTGCCGATTATCGCCCCCCAATTGTGGAAAAGCGTTCAATTGTCGAGTGCCGATGTCGAACAAGCGGTAGAAGCAGCTCGTTCCTCTCGGTTGAGTTTGGTTAATCAAGTAGAGAAGGCATATTATAGTCTGTTGTTGGCGCAAAACTCCTATGATGTTATCAAAATGAGTTATGACAATGCCAAGTTAAATGCAAGGGATTACAAAAATAAGTTTGAACAGGGAACAGCTTCGGAGTACGATGTGTTAAGGGCCGAGGTGCAAGTCCGTAATCTCGAACCTACATTATTGCAAACCGAGAACAGCGTCAAATTGAGTAAACTTCAATTGAAGGTTCTGATGGGTATGGATATGACGGTTGATATAGAAGTGACCGACAAATTAGACGATTATGAGGCATCCATGTATGAAGAGACTTTGAATATCGATACCTCGCTTGAACAAAATACCGATTTGCGTAAATTGGATTTACAAACGGCCTATTTGAAAAAGGCAGTCGACGTACAACGCATGGCTTGGTTTCCCACCTTATCGGCGACAGCCAATTATAATTGGATATCGATGAGTTATGGCGGTATGTTTGATGACTTCCGATGGAATCCCTATTCTACGGTAGGACTTTCTTTATCGTTGCCGATATTTCAAGGTGGGGCTCGTCACTTTAAAATAAAACAAGCTAAATCGAATGTCTTGCAGTTGGGACTACAACGAGATAACTTGGTAAACTCTCTTTCGATGCAAGTGCAAATGTCGATGGATAATATCCAGAAATCTATAAAACAGATTGCTTCCAATAAAGAAGGTGTTCGACAAGCCGAGAAAGCATATTCCATCATGCAAAAAAGTTTCGAGATCGGTTCTGCTACCTTTGTAGAGCTTAATGATGCCGACTTGGCATTGACAAACTCCCGTCTCTCCTGTAATCAAGCCATATACGATTTCTTGGCGGCAAAATCCGATTTGCAATTGCTACTGGGAAATACCGATTTGGAACAATATAAACAAGTGGAAAAGCAAGATAAGTAACCCATTCATAGAATAATATAAGAAAATAAATATATGAGAAGAAATCATTTTTTTAACGTAATGGCTGTTTGTGCGGCCTTGTCGTTTGTCGCTTGTTCCGGACAGAAGGAGACTGTCGAACAAGTTGAGGAAGAAACTGTTCAACTTGTGAAAATTGCTAAGGTTATGGAGCAGGCTGTTCCGCAGGTCGTTTCATATACAGCTACGGTAGAGCCCTATAAGCGCAATTTGATTAGTTCGTCTGTTCCCAATCGTATCAAAAAAATATATGTAGAAGTCGGTGATAAAGTCTATGCCGGACAAAAATTGGTAGATTTGGATCAAGCCAATTTAGCTCAGCAGAAGTTACAGTTGGACAATTTGGAGTTGGAGTATAACCGTGTAAAGGAGCTTTTTGCCGTAGGCGGAGCTTCTCAGCAGCAAGTAGATCAGTTGCGTACGCAATATGAGACGACCAAGACCGCTTATGAAAATTTAAATGAAAATACGGTTTTGCTAAGTCCCGTAAACGGTGTGGTGACTGCACGTAATTTTGATAATGGCGATATGGCCAGTGGAGCTATTTTAACGGTGATGCAGATACAGCCTGTAAAAGTGTTGGTCAATGTGTCGGAAAGCGATTTCACGAAAGTTAAGGTAGGTATGCCGGTCGATGTAAATGTCGAGGTATATGGCAATGAAGTTTTCAAGGGAAAAGTATCCTTGATACACCCCACGGTAGATGCAACCACCCGCACATTTGTGACCGAGATCAATATACCCAATACCGATAGCCGTATCCGTCCGGGCATGTTTGCCCGCGTCAATATCGACTTTGGAGATGTCGATCGAGTTGTTGTTCCCGATCAAGCCGTTGTAAAACGTTCCGGATCTGGCGATAGATTCGTTTATGTATATAAAGACGGGAAAGTGTCGTTTAATCAAGTTCAGTTAGGGCGTCATATAGACAAAACTTATGAATTGATTTCTGGTGTAGAGAATGGAGCCGAAGTTGTGATCGCCGGTCAATCCAGATTGAAAGATGGAGCCTCTGTGAAAATTGCAGAGTGATTTTAAGATACCTAATTAAACTATTCACACATTAAAGAAAAATTATATGAGTCTATATGAAGGTTCGGTAAAGAAGCCAATTATGACGTCATTGTGCTTTGTCGCAGTGGCTATCTTAGGTATCTTTTCCCTTACAAAGCTGCCTATTGACCTCTATCCCGATATTGAGACCAATACGATTATGGTCATGACAGCGTATCCCGGAGCCAGTGCTGCCGATATAGAGAATAACCTTACTCGTCCGTTGGAGAATGCACTGAATGCGGTGAGCGATTTGAAGCACATTACTTCGGAGTCGAAAGAAAATATATCGTTGATTACCCTTGAATTTGAGTTCGGTGAAGATATAGATGTACTGACGAACGATGTGCGCGATAAATTGGATATGGTAAAATCGGAACTGCCCGATGAGGCGGAAAATCCCATTATTTTCAAATTTAGTTCCGATATGATTCCCATTGTGCTGCTTTCTGTTCAGGCGAATGAAAGTATGCCGGCACTGTATAAAATCCTCGATGATAACGTCGCCAGTCCTTTGGCGCGTATCAGTGGAGTCGGTTCTGTCTCTATCAGCGGTGCTCCCGAAAGAGAAATACAGGTTTATGTGGATCCGGTCAAACTCGAAGCCTATAATCTCAGCATCGAAGCTATTTCGTCGGTTATTGGCGCTGAAAATAGGAATATACCGGGAGGTACGTTTGATGTCGGTTCGGAAACTTATTCATTGCGTGTGCAAGGGGAGTTTAGCGACGCCGCGCAAATGAACGATATCGTAGTCGGTAATTTCGGTGGAAAGACAATCTATTTAAGAGATGTCGCCGTCGTACACGATTCAGTCGAAGAGCGGGCGCAAGAAACCTATAACAATGGAGTACAAGGGGCGATGATTATCGTCCAGAAACAGTCGGGGGCGAACTCTGTGGAAATCTCCGATGCCGTTATGGAAGCACTGCCTAGATTACAGAAAAATTTGCCGAGCGATGTGAAGTTAGGTGTGATTGTCGATACTTCGGATAATATTCGGAACACGATTGATACGTTGTTCGAAACCGTTATTTTGGCATTAATCTTTGTGTCGATTGTGGTATTCCTGTTTTTGGGTCGGTGGAGAGCTACTGTTATCATCGTCATTACCATACCTATATCTTTGGTAGCATCGTTCATTTATTTGGCGGCTACGGGAAATTCGTTGAATATTATTTCTCTTTCTTCTCTTTCGATCGCTATCGGTATGGTGGTCGATGATGCTATTGTGGTACTTGAAAATGTGACGAATCATATCGAGCGGGGAAGTGAGCCGATGCAGGCCGCCGTTCATGGAACGAATGAAGTGGGACTTTCTGTGGTGGCATCTACGTTGACGCTTATCGCCGTGTTCTTCCCGTTGACATTGGTGACAGGTATGACCGGAGTTCTTTTCCAACAATTAGGTTGGATGGTAACCATCATTATGGTTATTTCTATCGTGTGCGCTTTGGCCTTGACTCCCATGCTTTGTTCTCGTATGTTGAAGTTGCAACCGAAACAATCTAAGGCTTTCAAGATACTTTACGGTCCCATTGAGAGAGGATTGGACAGTTTCGACAATGCCTATGCACGTCTGTTGCATTGGGCGGTAGGACACCGCACGATAGTTATTATTTCGTGTATGTCTTTCTTTGTTCTCAGTTTATTCTTGGTTCGGTTCGTGGGAACGGAGTTTATGCCTACTCAGGATAATGGGCGTATAGGGGTAATCGTGGAATTACCTATTGGAACGCGTACTGAAATTTCCAAAGAGATAGGTATGCGGTTGTATAATCAATGGATGGAACAATATCCCGAAATTGAAGTTTGTAACTTTACGGCAGGACAGGCCAGTACAGACAATACCTTTGCTTCGATGAGTAAGAACGGTTCTCATATTTTGACCTTTAATATCAGTTTGAGTGATCCGGGAGAACGGAAGAGAACACTGTCGGAGATTTGTGATTTGATGCGTAAAGATTTGGCGGGATATCCCGAAATTAAGAAATCGCAAGTGAATTTAGGTGGTGGTATGTCGGCTATGGGTGGTGAGACCATGCTTGATTACGAAATCTATGGTTATTCGTTCGAAGAGACCGATAGTGTAGCGGCTCAGCTCTCTGCTTTACTCCGGGATATAAAGGGTGTCAGCGAGGTTCGTATTAGTCGTTCCGATTATCAGCCTGAGTATCAAGTGGATTTCGACCGGGAGAAATTGGCTCTTAATGGTCTTAACTTGGCGACAGCTGCTACTTATTTAAGAAATCGTATTAATGGAGCTACGGCTTCCCAGTTCCGTGAGGAAGGAGAGGAATATGATATTAAAGTAATGTATGCTCCCGAATATCGTACGTCGATAGATGACATAGAAAATATTGTCGTTTATAATGCTCAGGGAAAAGGCGTTCGTGTGAAAGAATTAGGAACGGTCGTAGAGCGGTTTGCCCCGCCGACGATTGACCGTAAAGACCGTGAGCGTATCAATACGGTCTCGGCTATTCTGTCGGGAGCTGCGATGAGCGATGTTGTTGCTGCGGCTCAGGAAAAAATAGACCAAATGTCGCTTCCTTCGGGTATCAGTATACAATTGTCCGGTACTTATGAGGATCAACAGGATTCTTTTGGCGACTTATTTACTTTGATGTATCTCATCGTGATTTTGGTGTTCATTGTAATGGCTGCCCAATTCGAGTCATTGACCTATCCGTTTATCATTATGTTCTCGTTGCCTTTTGCATTCTCTGGTGTGTTCTTGGCCCTGTGGTTATCGGGCAATACGTTGAATGTGATGTCGTTGATCGGTGCGATAATGCTTATTGGTATTGTGGTGAAAAATGGTATCGTGCTTATCGACTATATATCGTTGAACCGGGAAAGAGGTATGGGAATACGTGAAGCCGTTGTAACAGGTGGACATTCTCGTTTGCGTCCTGTAATCATGACGACTTTAACTACGATTTTAGGTATGGTTCCTATGGCTATCGGTACGGGGCAAGGTTCTGAAATGTGGAGGCCGATGGGTACGGCGGTGATCGGTGGTTTGACAGTATCTACGATTTTGACATTGATTCTCATACCTGTACTTTATTGTGTATTTGCCTCTGTCGGTGTGAAGCGCAAACGCAAGAAACATCACGAACGGCTGCTTCAAGATGTAAAGATAAATTCGGCTCGCTTCTTATTATCGGCGTTGTTGCTCAAATAGGACTTCAGGTAGTGCTGAATATTCTTGTTGTTACAGATACTCTTCCCAACACCGGCTTCGCACTTCCGTTTTTCTCCTACGGCGGCACGGCAATATTTATGCTCTTGTTTGAAATAGGAGTAGTTCTGTCTGTTTCAAGAAAAACAAATCAACAAAAGGTATAGGTATCAAAAATGAAAATATTATTTGCAACAGGCGGCACTGCAGGCCATATTAACCCGG
>ERZ779649.1948-NODE-1948-length-10497-cov-6.837866_pt1 | contig 10497 bp, 7 predicted proteins | sample MGYA00511882_ERZ779649 | MGnify/ENA primary metagenome ERZ779649 (study PRJEB29588, sample SAMEA2157793) | human gut metagenome | biome: human gut; feature: human-associated habitat; material: faeces | place: Denmark | collected 2008/2010 ... | reverse complement strand
CGACCACGGATCATTCCACAGACGGATACGGATGGTATCAACGTCATAGGTCTTCATGATCGCAAGGAGATCCCGCTCCTCCCCGTTATCGTAATACTTTGCACCACACCGCTCCAGTTCGAGCAGTGTGGACAGATCCATTCCTTTTACAAACTTCATATGCCTCTTCGCGGGCACAGATCTCATTCCATGCCCGCTCTCTCCTTTCTGTTTTTTTATATTCCACGGAAACCGAACCGCAGTGTTAACGGCTTTGTCACATCAATGTGATATTCCGGATGAACCGGAGCTCCCCAGCTGTCGTCTCCGCCGATGCCCATCTGTGCCAGTGCCACACGGACAACCGTGTAATGTACCTCAGGCAATTCATACGCATGCATTGCATTTTCCAGTTCATGCGGCGTATATGGAAGTGCAGAGAAACTCAGCTCGTCCCCGGAGAATAACAGCCCTCTTCCTCTGTCATCGGTCACTTTTGCGTAGCGCACACCGACTTTGTTGCCGCACTCCTGTGGAACTAAGTATTTTGCCATATTGTCTGCTGCCCTATTTTTGTAAATGCCAAGTTTTGCCCCATGTCTGCGGTCTGCATAAGTTTCCTCTGGTCCATAACCATACCACTCAACGTTGTCATAATCGGCATTTAATTTGAACATCATGCCAAATTCCGGCATATCTGGCAGTCCTTCCACTGGATCATAAGTAAGCTTTGTCTCGACGGTTCCATCACCAAATACGGTATATGCAACCTGACATTTTGCTGCCGGAGTGGTCGGCATGTAATAGGTGTATGTGATGGTCACGCTGTGTTCTGTCTCTTCCACGGTTGTCGGCACATTGTCGAACATGCCGCCATTTCTGTGACTGATGTACATGCTGGCGATCTTCCACTGTGCGTATCGTCCCGGCGCCATGCTGCCGTTGTCATTGTCCACCGGCGCTCTCCAGAAGTTTGGCATCGGGATTTTTTCGATCATCTCTTTTCCCGCATAGCGGTAGGAAACCAATCCGCCGTTCAGCAGGGAAAACAGACAGTCAAAGTCATCGCCCTTCACGCCAATATTCACTTTTCCGCGGACTATCTGCAATGGTTTTTCCGGTACGGCAAACTTCACTTCTTTTTTGTAAACCTTCTGACCAAACGCCACTTCATGTCCGGCTTTCGCCCAGAGTGTGTCTTCTCTCAGTACAAATGAAACCGTCACTGCGTACTCTGCATCATCCGGGATCACAAACGGGATCTCATAAGAGCCGGACGAAAGTGGTGCAACATTTGTATCCATTTTCTGTTTTTTCACTACTGTTCCATTTTTCTGTAAAATTACAATACATTGATATTCGCTCGTATCTGCAAACAGATTTTTATTTACAACCGTAAAAGAGTGCTCCTCAAAAGCCACGCTGATATTCTGATAATTGAATTTCACCTCCTGCATCTTTGGAGAAGCCTCTCTCTCTCCGCCGTAGCAGATGCCGTTTCCGCTGAAATCACCATCAGTAGGCCTGTCGCCGAAATCTCCGCCATATGTGAGGAACCACTTGCCGTATCTGTCCTTTTTATAGATTGACTGGTCAATATAATCCCAAATAAATCCGCCCTGATATCTAGGCTCGCGGTCTGTAAGCTCTGTATATTTGTGCATAGCACCGCAGGAATTTCCCATTGCATGTGTATATTCGCAGCATATAAACGGTTTCTCAGGATGCTCTGCCAGGAATTTTTCAATGCCTGCAACCGGAGTATACATCTGGCTTTCCATGTCGCTTGTGTCATTATAGCTTCTATCGTTAAATACTCCCTCATAATGCACCAGACGATGCTTATCAAGCTGTCTGAAAAGCTGTGACATCTCATATATTGTCTTGCCGCCAAACGACTCATTGCCGCATGACCAGATAAGGATTGCCGGATGATTTTTATCTCTCTGATAGCATGAGTTGGCACGGTCGAGCATCATTTCTCTCCACTGTGGCTTGTCCTTTGGCACAACAAAATCAAGGTCAACATAGCCCTTATTATATGCCTCCCATGTGCCATGACTCTCAAGATTGTTCTCCGCTATCATATAGATTCCATAAATATCGCAAAGCTCATAGAGCATGGAATCATCAGGATAATGGCTTGTTCTTATAGCATTGATATTGTTCTTTTTCATTGTGACAATATCCTTTATCACCTCATTACGGTTTGGCACACGGCCTGTTATTGAGCTGAACTCATGGCGGTTTACACCCTTAAATACAATACGCTTACCGTTTAGCTTCATAAGTCCGTCTACCATCTCAAATCTTCTGAAGCCCGCCAGCTGGCTGATAAACTCGATCTCATTTCCATGCGTATCTTTAACTATAATTTTAACCTCATACAGATTCGGCTTTTCAGCGCTCCATAACAGAGGATTTTTCACATTACATGAGCCCTCGCAAATTTCCTTATCCCTAAGCTCTATGTCAAACTCTTCCAATAAAAGTTTTGCCCTGTCATATTTTTCCACAGACAAATCGCCCAGCTCATAAAGCTTTACACTTGCAATACCATCACCATCTGCCTTTATTGACACACTAAGTGTACCCTCGTCAAAGGTATCATTAAGTGTAGGAACAACTGACAGATCCTCCACATGTGCACAAGGAACGGCATACAAAAATACATCTCTGAAAATGCCTGAAAATCTGTAAAAATCCTGATCCTCACACCAGCTGCTTGATGTCCATTTCCATACTCTGACCGCAAGCTTGTTCTCACCCTCGACAATATAATCAGTCAGCTCGAAATCAGACGGATCAAATGTGTCCTCACTGTAGCCGACATAATGTCCATTCAGCCAGAGTGCAAAACCGCTCTCCACTCCCTGGAACGAAATACACACCCTCTTGTTCTTCATATTCTCAGGGATTGTGAAATACTTCACATAGCTTGCAACCGGATTAAAAATCTCAGGTACCTCGCCCGGCTTTATAGACTCATCAGCCTCCCACGGATATGTGGTATTCGTATAGATTGGCACGTCATAGCCTTCCATCTGGATATGTGCCGGAACCCTGATCTCATCCCAGCCTTTGCAATCATAATCAGCTGCCTCAAAGCCACAAGGAGCCAGGGACTGATTCTTTGCATATGCAAACTTCCATAAGCCGTTCATATCATATCTCAGGCTTGATTTCCCTTTAATTTTCTCCAGTTCATTTTTATAGCATACATGATCCGAATGAGCCGCAAGTCTGTTCTGCTCAAATATTTCCGGATTCTTAATGATATTTGAATCAAAATCACTCATATTTTTACACTCCTATCTACTGTATTTATTATTTGATACATGTCTGTTTTAAACACAAAGCCCTCTTATAAGACGAAGGCAAATAATAAACATTATTTGCCTTCTTAATTTTTAACAATATTATTTTACTTTTATTTAACAGATCCTGTAATTCCCTCTGCAAACTGCTTCTGGAGTACAAAGAATACGAGCATTGTAGGGATGGAGCAGAAAAGAACGCCCATCATCAGTACACCGTAATCTACTGTATATCCTGCTGCAAGGTTTGCAATAAGCATTGGCATTGTGATAGCAGCAGGCTTATTGAGGATTACCTTTGGCCACAGGTATGAGTTCCATGCATTCATGAATGTAATAACTGCAGCTGCTGCATATGTTGATTTCTGTACAGGCATATACATCTTAAAGAAAATACCAATCTCACTGAGTCCGTCAATTCGTGCCGCCTCCATTATATCGATTGGGAAGTTTCTCGAATTCTGTCTGAACATCATGATGAGGAACGGCGTTGAAATAGCCGGGAGCATGAAGCCCCATACCGTATTTATAAAGCCGAGCTTTGACATCATCTTGAACAGAGGAATAAGTGTAGCTACCTGCGGAATCATCATGGCAAGAAGTAAAACTGAGAACAGCTTATCCTTTGCCTTGTCATGATAGAGCTCAAAGCCGTAACCGGCAAGTGAGCAGACAAGCAGTGCTATAATTGTCTGAACTGTTGCATTGATAAGTGAGTTTTTCATTCCAAGTGCAACGTTCTGTGATGCAAACAGTTTCTTTAAGTTCTCAAGGGCATAGCCACCAAATGCAATTCTACCTCTTGCAATGTCAATAGACTTGTTGGTCGCTGCCGATATCATCCAGAAAAACGGAAATACTGAGATGAACGAAACTATTACAAGAAAAATGTATGAAGGTATAAGCCTTTTTTGTATTGATGATCCATGTTTTTTCTTAGTCACGCTTGTCACCTACTTTCAGATTGATAAATGCCAGTATAGCAACCATGATGAATACGATAACAGACATTGCTGATGCATATCCAAAGTTTGCAACGCCTTCACCAAACGAGCCGTTATAGATATAATGTGACATGGTGATTGTCGCATTTGCAGGTCCACCCTTTGTCAGGTTTACAGACTCGTCGAAGAGCTGTAATGTACCGTTTATTGACATGATAGTTGTCATAACAATTGTAGGTTTAAGAAGAGGAACCGTGATAGACCAGAAGGTTCTCCAGCCGCTTGCTCCATCTATCTTTGCCGCCTCGTAAACAGAATACTCGATATTCTGGAGACCTGCTAAAAAGAACACCATATTATATCCTGTCCATCTCCAGATAAGAGCTACTATGATAATAATCTTAGCACTCCAGCCTGTACCAAGGAAGTTAAAGTTGTTCTCTAATATTCCAAGTTTAACAAGGATTGTATTGATAAGTCCCTGTGTTGCAAAAAGCGATTTAAAAATCAATGCATATGATACGAGTGATGTTGCACATGGTAAGAATACACATGTACGGAAAAGTCCTTTAAATTTAAGGTGCTTATTGTTAAGTAACTGTGCCAGTAAGATTGCCAGTACAAGCATGATTGGCACTTCGATAATTAAATATAAGAATGTGTTTCCGATAGATCTCTTGAAAACCGCATCCTGAAACATTCTTGTGTAGTTGTAAGTAAGTGGATTTGCCCACTGCATATTTGCGCTTGAGCCGGTTTTAAAGGATGTAATAACAGCCTGGATTATAGGCCAGAAGCTCATTATGAAAATGAGTATTGTTGCCGGAGCCAGATACATCCAGCCGGCTGCCCTTTGTTTACCGGTTATGCTCATTCCTTTTTTCTTATTTTTCACTGTAAAGGCCTCCTAACTATAAGTCTTTGAGAAAAAACAGGGAGCCATTTAATGGCTCCCTGTACATTTGCCATCAAGCTAACAGATTAAAGTCCCATTGTGAATTTAAGGTCATCCTCTGCTGTCTTTATCTCTGAATCGATATCTGCACCATTCTGAGTAATATTGATAAGTGCTGTAGCAAGCTTCTTACGTGCATCGTAGTGGAAATCGCTCTGCTCGATTATCTTAACATTTGCACCCATCTCAACGATCTTAGCGTAAATTGGCTGGTTGTTGAAATACTCAACACCCTCGTTGTAAACCTCTGACTTGCCTGCAGGTGTATATGTAGTGATAACACCACCATTCTTAAGAGCATTGTCATATGTCTCAGATACACCCTTGTCTGTATAAGATCCGCCACCGAATGTATATGCTAAGAATTTCTTAGCAAGGTCTGCCTGCTTGCAGTTGCTTGTGATGTAAAGTGAAGAACCACCGTTTGATGCATAGCCTTCACCACCCTCAAGTGTTGGAAGAGATGTAATCTCCCACTTTCCACTGTTGTCTGTAACCTTCTCGATTGTAGGAATGATCCAGTTTCCGTTCATAACGCCTGCAACCATGTCTCCCTGAATAACCTGATCTGTGTAATCTGACCAGTTATTTGCAAGGTAAAGAACATTGTTGTCGATCATATCCTTAAGTACCTGCATGATTTCTTTTAATTTAGCGTTGTCTACAAAGTTTGGCTTACCATCCTTAAACTGTGACTCACCCTCTGCCTGAAGCATCATGTAGAATAAATCATTTCCGTCGCCGTCCATGCAAAGTAAGTATTTTCCTGTCTTCTCGTATACTTTCTTACCTACCTCGATGAAATCCTTCCAAGAGATACCTGTCATATCATCGATTGTGTATCCTGCCTGCTCAAGAAGATCTGTTCTGTAAGCAAAGATAACTGTTCCGTTATCAACAGGGAATCCAAAGTGCTCTCCGTCGATTGTAGAGAATGATAATTTCTCCTGGCTGAAATCATCCCACTTAACATCTGCATCATTTGCTGATACCCATGCATCAGGATAATTTGTATGGTACTGCCGGAAGTAGTGATCCTGGAATAATACGATGTCAGGAAGTGTACTGTAATCCCCAGCTGAGCCTGCTGTTGTAATTGCTGTCTCAATGTCAGATGACCCTGACTGCTCCTCGATATTGAGTACAAAATCAGGATCTACATTTTTCTTGTAATCCTCTGCTGCTGCTTTGAGTGCCGGGATATTGAAGTTTGCATCCCAAGCCCAGGCTGTAAGTGTATGACCGTCATCTACGGTCTCTACCTTCTTACCTGTCTTTTCTGTGCCATCTCCTGATGAAGATGAATCTCCACATCCGGCTGCAAGTGAGGCAACCATTGTTGTTACGAGTAATAATGAAACTACTTTCTTTTTCATTTTTCTTCCTCCCTAATAAAAATGATGTTTTTGTAATACTCCGTTCATAATTCATTCATAGTCTTATTGTTTTAATTGGGCATTTTAACTATGAATACTTGTCCGTTTCTTGATTACATAGTCATTATAACCATACATGCTATTTATGTGTTAACAAATTCCACACAATTACATGCATATTCAATCATAAATGTACAAAATTATACGAAAACATGTATTTTCTACCATCCCTTTAGTGCAGATATCCTAAAATTCAGCAGCTTATGCTCATAATTTTCAGGATTTATCTTCCACTGATATGGCGAAGTGTCCAAAAATTTGCGGAAATTACGGTTAAAAGTTGACTGGGTTGTGAATCCACACTTTTGTGCAATAAGCTCCATAGGCTCATTTGTTTTTTTCATAAGCTCGCACGCCTTCTGTACTCTTATCAGATTCAGATACTCCATAGGCGGCATATTGATGTATGATTCAAACAGTCTCCTGAAATGAGTCTCGCTCATGTTGCATAGTTCCGAAAGCTCCCCTGCCTTTATCGATTCGCTGTAATGCTTATTCATGTAGTCAAGTGCTGTGGCTATCTGTGACATATTGGTACCCTTTACGATATTATTATCCTCCTCCGGAAGCTCATCATACCTACGCAGCAGCTCTATTACAATTCCCTGCACAAGGAGCTTTACCGTCCTTTGGCAATAAATCTTATGTTCACGGGTTTCCCTGATTATGGCATTTATATACTCAGCCATAGCCGGGCTCTGATACACGTTAGTCATAAACGCTTTTTTTGATATAGTCGTAACTGCCTCATTCTGGAATGCCGTATTGTTTGGGAACATCTCTTCTATCACAGAATGTATGTCAATAAAAATATACTCCCAGAAATTCACCACCTCACCATAGCTGACTGTAACATGCGGAAAATTCTCAGGTATAAATGTGATATCGCCGTCATGATACTGGTAAATATCCTCATCCAGATACATATTTCCATCTCCCTCGCGGCAGATGCCGATTTCAAGCAGATTATGGAAATGCAAGTGAAATTCCTCATGACCATACACTCTCTTCCAGGATTCTCCGCACAGTACGAGTGCTGACTCTCCCTGTGGCAGCTCATAGAATCTGAATTCCATCGTGTCTTTTTTTCTCTTTGCCATATATACTCTCCTTTGTAGTTAGATGCAAAATACGCTGCTGCCATTATAGCAGCAGCGTACCAATCACTACTTTAATCAAAATCGAACTTGTCGAATCTCTTGTACATAGCCTTGTACTTCTTGCGGACATCCTCGTTGCCTTGAAGCACCTCTTCCTCTGTACCTCTGAACTGACAGCGGATGCAGCTATAAATACCTGTTTCCTTATTATAGAACATATCAATATCAAGATCCCTCATAAAACATAAAGGACATCTGTAATTTAATTTGCCTTTTCCAAGTTGAGCCATGTTGCAAATACCTCCTTGTCTTTAATCTGTTTCTTGTAACCAAGCTTGAACATTGGAGAGAATGCATATCCTTCCTCAATGTATCCCTCTGCCTTTGCAGATGGTGTGAGTGAAACCTTTGTCTGAATTGCAGGAATTACTGCGCTTACTGCAGTTGCTCCGTCAAGCTTTGCATCACGACACTTGTACTCATAATTGATGCTCTGTGGGTTTTCTCCCTCACATGTAAGTGTGATGCCTGTCATATCCTCAGGATACTCTGTTGTTCCGTAGCATGCTGTGATGTACTCATCGAGATAAACCTCTGCATCTGGATCACTCATGCTAAGGATATTACGCTCAATCTTGATGTTTGATGAGCCCTCCTCAAAGTATTCCTTTGTCTGAAGAGTAAGCTTAACATCATAAAACTCAATATCTACAGGATCAAGTGTAAGGATTCTTGTCTTCTTGCCATCAATAACTTCCTCTGAAAAATGGCTGTGTGTAGGACAGAGACACAGGTCAACCTCCTCACCGTTGTGTGAAAGCTTGGCACTTCTTACTGTTCCTGCTCCTGCATAGTGTGTAAAGTATCCTGCTCTGTATTTCTCCTGAATAAGGAATGGATAAGATGCATCCTGTACATGCTTTGTTCCGATTCCTACAGGCCACTCAAGTTTTGCAACGTATGGACGAAGGTCTACGATTGCTCCACCCTGATCCATGTTTACGCATGCTCTCATGTATGGGTCACAGTACCAGAAGAGCTGCTTGTCTGAGCCGTAAAGGATATCTCTCCATGGTGCACACTCAGGCTCATTGTAGTTACCTGCGTTGACACCCTTCTTCTCTCTAAAGTAATCAGCGAACTCTGACATTGTCATGTCGATGAGCTTACCCTCTTTCTTTAACTTGCCATAGTAATTACAGCCGTCTGTGTATGACTTTAAGAGAAGCTCATATGGCTGCTCCCAGCGTCCCATCTTGTTCATCCAGCCAGGTCCTACGAACATCATGTTGTATGAATATCCGTTATTGTATTTTGCAAGGTCTCTGTACTGGTCGATGAGGTTGTAAAGATATGGATACTCCCATGTCTTTGTATCATAAATCATTCCACGAAGCACGTTCTGTGGATGTGTTCCGAAGTTTGAGCCGTTTCCGTCATAGCATGCAATAAGGTCACGTGAGAGATGTGGAATTGCTACGATTCCGCTATCCTCTTCCTTATTTGCTGCTGGCGCATGTGTGTTCTGCTTTGATGGAATCCATGGTGCCCATGGGCCTCCGTCGAAGAGTGTGTACCATGAGTTGTTACATGTGTGGTATGCCTTAGGGCCCTCCTCCCAGCATGTTGCAACTGCACATTTTACCATTGGGTATTTTTCTTTGATGTAGTTTGTAAGGTCTGCATCCATATAATAAGAGCCTGTTGACTCAGGATAGAAACCGAATCTATCATGGAATTTCTCGAAAACATCATTTACGATAGCTTTCTTGTCCTCCATTGAGAACATCCAGATACAGAAATCCTTTGTCTTATACTTCTCTCTAAACTCCTCACATGGAAGTCCAAGGAGTGAAAGTGCTATCTCATCACCGTATTTCTCGTGATCCTGCTTTGCAAGTTCTACTGCCTCATCATTAAAAAGTGAAGCATATGTCATCTGGATTGTGGTTTTGAGTCCCGCCTCATGTGCAAGTCTCTGCTGTGTCTTGAAGATGTCGAGTGACTCTGTGATAAGCTTCTTATCTCCAATATCCTCTTCTTTTCCCTGTCCTGTCACTGTTGCTGAGTACTCAGGCACCATCTCAGGGCGGTGAATGATGTTAACAATAAATTTGTCCATCCGTTGTTTCCTCCATTTGCTTGTAATTTAATTTATTTCTTAGGTGCGTTTTTCGCGCAACCGTTTGTTCTAGACTTAGTATATTACAGTATTATAATTATGTCAATGTGCAATTTCGACATTTTTTAACTTTTGTTTTCAAGCATTTTTCACAAACAAGGGATTAGGTGCGCGTTTTTTGCGCGCAACTTTTGCGCATCGATCGTAGGTCGGTACGTAAGCCGGGGACTGTTGGGGAGACACGCACTTTCGCCCTCGCTACGCTTCGTGACTAAGATTCTGTACGAAATTATGCTCTTAGGTTTTCTATGCACGACGAAACCGTCGAAACTTATACAAATGTATATGCTAGATGGTTTGCTATAATCTCACAGTTTATAGTTACTGCTTCATTGTGTACGCTTTGGCGGTTACAAATGACACGCTACTCACAAGTTCTAGTACACTCCACAGTAGTTAATTCTCGACTAAGCCATCAATACATGTCTATAAGTCCATTTTTATGAGGCTTTACGGCTGGGTTTTTGGAGCTGTTTTTGGGATTTTTGCAGTTTCAGCTACTTTTTGCCAGGTCTTTTCCGGCTTTCTGAGTCAAGTCCAAATTTGTGTGTAAATTCATCTTTCAGTTATGTGGTTTTATCTAC
>ERZ779649.1947-NODE-1947-length-10506-cov-3.322744_pt1 | contig 10506 bp, 9 predicted proteins | sample MGYA00511882_ERZ779649 | MGnify/ENA primary metagenome ERZ779649 (study PRJEB29588, sample SAMEA2157793) | human gut metagenome | biome: human gut; feature: human-associated habitat; material: faeces | place: Denmark | collected 2008/2010 ... | reverse complement strand
GAGATCTGCAAAAATGTGCAGGAGCTGCTGCTGCGTGCTGAAAAAGTTCTTTCCTTCAACTCTCCGCTGATGATGGCCACCGTTTACACCTGCATCCTGCTGATTTCCTGGCTGGGTGCCCGCATGATCGTGCTGTCCGGTGCTACCAGCTTTACCACCGGCGAGCTGATGAGCATGCTGACCTACTGCACCAACATCCTGACCAGCCTGATGATGCTGTCCATGGTGTTCGTCATGATCTCCATGTCCGCCGCTTCCGCCAAGCGTATATGCCGGACGAAGTACGACCGGATAACCAATGGTATTGGTAAACTTGATACCATCCTCTACGTTGTGTACGACCTGGGATGCTGCACAAGGCTCACCGATCTTTTCCATGGTATCTTTGAATGCCTGACGATCCTCAGCCTTAAAAATCGTCTCTGCAGTTGTACCGATCAGTCTGACATTATATTTTTCAAGGATGCCTTTTTCCTCTAACTCCATACCAAGGTTTAAGCCTGCCTGTCCACCTAAAGTTGGCAATACGCTGTCCGGTTTTTCTTTTGCAATGATCTTCTCTAAAACAGATACCGTAAGCGGCTCAATATAAACCTGATCTGCGATATCTTTATCTGTCATGATCGTCGCCGGGTTTGAGTTTACCAGCACAACCTCAACACCTTCTTCTTTTAATGAGCGGCATGCCTGTGTACCTGCATAGTCAAACTCTGCAGCCTGTCCAATTACGATCGGGCCGGAACCAATTACTAAAACTTTTTTTATGTCATGATTTCTTGGCATTAATTCTTCCTCCTAAAATTTGTTAGACAATAACGTAAGATTTTTTTACATCATTGATATAAAACGATCAAACAGGTATGCAGAATCCTGCGGTCCCGGACATGCTTCCGGATGGAACTGTACGGTAAAAATGTTTTTGCCTACATAGGAAAGTCCCTCATTCGTTCCATCGTTTACATTCACAAATGCCGGTTTCGCGATCTTTGGATCAAGTGTATCCGTATCTACCACATAACCGTGATTCTGGGAGGAAATATATACTCTTCCGGTTTCTAAATCTTTTACCGGATGGTTGCCGCCACGGTGTCCGTATTTCATCTTATGTGTGTCAGCGCCGGTTGCAAGTGCCATCAGCTGATGTCCTAAGCAGATTGCAAAGATTGGTGTATCGGAGTCATATAATTTTTTGATCTCAGCAATAATCTCCTTGCACTCCTTCGGATCTCCAGGTCCGTTGCTTAACATGATTCCATCCGGATTTGTTGCAAGGATCTCTTCCGCAGTCGTATGTGCCGGATAGATCGTCACTTCACAGCCACGTTTATTTAAAGACTGGGCAATATTATTTTTTGCTCCAAGGTCAAGCAAAGCAACTCGCTTGCCATTTCCTTTTAATACTCGTTTTTCACTGCAGGTAACTTTGTCCACAACATTACCTGTCGTGTATGCTTTTAATCTGGGAATAATTTCTTCTATATTATAGTTATTATTCGTGGTGATCATACCATTCATGGTTCCCTTCTCACGAAGGATCTTGGTCAGTGCACGGGTGTCGATCCCTGCTATACCCGGAATGTCATATTTCGTGAGGAAATCCTGAATCGTTCCCTCCTCACGGAAGTTACTCGGCATTCTTGATAACTCCCTTACGATATATCCATCCGGCCACGGTCTGCCTGACTCCATATCCGGTGTGATTCCATAATTTCCAATCAGCGGATAAGTCATAACAACCGCCTGTCCCGCATACGACGGGTCAGTCAGAACCTCCAGATAACCTGTCATCGACGTATTAAATACGATTTCACTGATGACTTCCCTAGTAGAACCTATACTTGTTCCGGTAAATACATTCCCATCTTCGAGTATTAAATGAGCTTTCATTCGTTTCCCTGTCCTTTCACTTTTTTTCCAAAAAAAAAAACGTCGCCGTTTTTCTTCTTTTTCCATCCAGACAGTCCCCTGACTGAACTTTCCCTTATTAGTACCTATAGTCTTTTTCCTAAATTGTAAAAAGTGTATCATATCATAAGATATTTTTCAACCTTTTTCCCAAAACAAATAGCACTAAGATTTTATGCATATTTATGTATATTTATACATTATTTCCAAATCCATAGAAAGCGGCAGTATGTGCCGCCCATACGCAGAAAATCTTTATTACCCAAACGCCCGGCAAGGCATAAACAGTAACAGACTTTTCTGATTTTCCTGCAGCAATGGGCAGCATGGAACTGACTTTTTAAATAATCTTCTGAAACGCAAGGATTACAAACAACACGCCTCCAAGCCACGATACATCGGCTTTCCACCGCTTAGATGCCTGCATGCCAATCCTGCATCCGCAAAGTACTGCACAGAAACTGACGACAAAACTTCCAAGCACCGTAAGAAAAATATTCTTTCCGGTAAATCCTGCACCAAGTCCTCCAAACATCCCGTCCAATGACATTGCAAGTGCAAAAAATACAGCCTCCAAACACGACATCGTCGCCGAGTGATCGCGGTCTGCCATTACCGGATTGTTGTAGATACTCAGAATAAAACTGAGCTGTGAAAAAGAGATTTTGACTTTCTTGCAGAGGAACTTATGACGCTCAATATATTTTCTGATCGCATACTCTGTCAGCTTAAAAATTCCCACTGCAAGCAGTCCGAAAAAACTTAAGTATAATGCATATTTTTTTAAAAGTACCCCCTGTAACGCCATCCCCGCATAAAGTGATATCCCTAATATTCCACTGCAGACCGTGCTGATGCATAACGCTGCCGCAGATCCGATCTTTATCTGCTCACTCCCACACGCCACACATGCCACAAAGACATCCACACTGACTGCTATGATCAAAAGAATTACCTGCACTTTTTTCTACCTCAGACATAAAACCTTCTGTTTTATCATATGTCAGAGATTCAAAAATGCATCTTTACCTTTGATACTGTTCTCCATTTCCGAATAACTCATTACAAAGAATCAGCCAAAATTCCAGCTTTTCACACTGTTATCTCAGTCAAGTCTTTCGACAATACCAAGGACTTTCTGATAAGCCGCCGCCACCTCATCCAAAAGCGGTTTAAGCTCCCTTTCCGGTTCGCCATCCCTAAGTTCCTCACACAACTCCTGCGCCGGAACCAAAAGCGGTGTCAGTCCCAGATTCATTGCCAGCCCCTTTAAATTATGTATATGTGTAAACGCCTGCTCATAATTCTTTTCTTCCAGCGCCTTACACAGCGACTCATAATTCGTATCCGTCAGAATCAGTTTTAAAAATTTCCCGATCCTCTCCTCCGTCTTGAGCCGCCGCAGCACTTCGTGCAGATCCGCGCCCATTTCTTCGTAACATTCATTTAACGTCATATTCCTCTCCATTTCCACGCTGCTTTTGCGTATCTCAAATTCGTGTGTAAGCACAAATCTATGTGCAAACAATCTTACTTTTCACACTCTTCCGTTTTCATAAAAAAAGCAGACCCGTGAACCGCCTTCCATGTGATTCACGACCTGCTTTTCTTTTTACGCTACACGAATGACATTCAACACTTCCCCATATGCTGCTTTTTTGTTCTCTAAAGCCTCTTCTGTCATCTCTTCTGTTACAAAGCCAAGTTCTCCTGTAACACCCTGCGCATCAATATAGTCTACATTTCCAAATATTTTTTCCACAGATGCCTTATCTGTACCTGACACTCTGACAAAGAAACGGTTCTCTGCGCTGCGGTAATCTACCAGTTCTAATTTCTTTGAACTCCACTCCACCGGTATATTCTTATCAAGATTCTTTGCCATTTCCACAACATCCGCAACAACTGCACTGGCTGTCGGGAGTTTTCCTGCACCGCTTCCATAGAACATTGCATCTCCAAGTACATTTCCACGGACAAAGATTGCATTGAACACACCGTTTACATTATATAACGGATGCTCTTTCGGTAATAAGAATGGGGCAACCATTGCAACATACCCGCCGTCTGTCTTTTTGCTTGTTGCAAGAAGTTTAATGGCTCTTCCCATGGCTTTTGCATATTTAATATCGGTCGCAGAGATATGTGTAATTCCTTCTGTGTGGATATCCTCAAAATCTACCTGCTGTCCACAGACAAGTGATGTCAGAATTGCAATCTTTCTGCAGGCATCATACCCTTCAATATCGGCTGTCGGATCTTTCTCCGCATATCCTTTTGCCTGTGCATCTTTTAATACCTCATCAAAATCAGCACCTTTTTCTGACATTTCAGTCATCATATAGTTCGTTGTTCCATTGACGATTCCTGTGATTTCCTCAATCTCATCAGCAGTCAGACAGGAATTTAACGGACGGATGATCGGAATACCACCGCCGACACTCGCCTCAAACATGAAATTCACATTTTTTTCTTTTGCAAGTGCGATCAGTTCTGCACCTTTTGCAGCCACCAATGCCTTATTGGAAGTTGTCACATGTTTTCCAGCCTCTAACATTGTTTTTACAAAAGTATACGCCGGCTCCACGCCACCCATTGTCTCAACTACGATCGACACTTCCGGATCTTCTGCGATCACTTTATAATCATGTACGATTTTCTCCTGGATCGGATCTCCCTCAAAATCCCTTAAATCCAGAACATACTTTAATTCCACTTCATCGCCGACGCGGGCTGCAATGCTCTTCTTATTGATGTCTAAAACCTCTGCCACACCGGAACCGATCGTTCCAAACCCCATAATTGCTACTTTTATCATTTTTATTCTGCCTTTCTGTTTTTGTATTATGTAAACTATTCTGTTCTGCCAGTCTGTTTTTATTCTCTCGCCAGAATTTTCACATACTGAATGCCGCCCACACTCTCAATCTTTGTGACCATCTCTGCAACATCCCCCGTCTGCGGTAAAATATCAATACTGAGCGTCAGCGTTGCGATTCCATTGACCGGTATACTCTGATGAATGGTAAGGATATTGGCATGAAAATCAGCAATCGTTTTCAATACCCCGGACAAAAGTCCCGGCTCATCATCCATCTGAATGACCATCGTAATAGTCTTTCCCTTTGTTGTCTCGTGAAAAGGAAAAATATCATCTTTATACTTGTAAAAAGAACTGCGGCTGATCCCTACACTCTCTGTCGCCTCCTGCACCGATGCGATCTTACCGGAATCGATCAGCCTTTTTGCCTCCACTACTTTCAGCAGTACTTCCGGCACTGCCTTCTCTTTCAAAACATAATATTGCATTTTGTCTTTCATGGAAATGAATACCTCTTAGTTGCCAGATTCAACAGATTCTCTTTTGTATATAGAATCCATTCTGTTTGTTTGGGACTTACATCTGTCCTCATGAGGAAGATAATAACACAAAGAGGCTGCCAAAGCAACCTCTTTTCCAGAACATTTCTATATTTTTGTTTCTTATTCACCAAATTTTTGATATTTAGAACTTGCGGCTTCCGCCTCCATGACTTCTGCCAGAACTGCTGGTATGTACCGTTGATCTGCCGGAATGGCTGCTGCCACCTCCGCTGCTTCCACTATCAGTCTGGATTCTCCGATGCGTCACCATCTGGTTGACAAAACGGTCTTCCTGACCGGTCAGGTTAACTTTTCCGAACGCATGGTAATCATACTGGTATCCACCGCCAAATTTCAGACGGTATTTTCCGGTAATTCCAAAAAATACAGCGGCAAACACAGCTGCTGCAAGTACAACTGCAAACAGAATTTCGCCCATCGTGAGTACATGGTAATAATGGATCTCGCCTGTTTCTTCATCATAGGTATAAGCGTCAGATGGGACTCCCACCTCATAATAGTACTCTGCATCACTTAACATGGAAGAAAAGCAGGAAGCATATTCCCCATCCACAACATAATCATAACAGTTATCCAGAATATCATCGATCCTGTCGTCATTCAGATAGTAAATGGCTTCTCCCGCAGTCGATATCGTAACCTCTCTGTTATCCATGTCAATGAGGAACACCACGCCATCATCGCCTGTTGCTGTCGTGTCATAAAAATCATCCGCATACTCTCTCGCTGTCTTTCCCTGTGCATCCTCTGTCGTCAGGACAAAAATCTCCCAGCCTGTGGTCTCCTGCAGATTGGTGATTTCTTCCGAAAGCGACTGCTGTTCCTCATCTGAAAGTAACGCTGCATCATCATACACCGCATCATAAGTATCCGCATAGACCGGTACAGCCGCAAAAAGTGTCAGTGCAGTTACTGCGGACAGAGCAATTCTTTTTCTTAATTTATCTCTCATAAGAAATACCCTCCGATCAATGCAATGATTAAGACAACGACTGCCGAAATAATACCCGTCAGCGTGACTTTTCCGTAGTCTACCGGAAGTTCTCCGAACACTTTTCCTGTCTGCCCGTTCATGGAATAATAGTAGATTTTTCCATCTTTCCCCTTATAGGTAACAGTCCAGACCGGAAGCAACGCATAAGACCAGTCCTCCTTCTTCGGGATCACCCCGAATGAGTTGACCGATAACGCATTGTATCCCTGAACAGATTCCCGCATGAGTTTTTCTGCTGAGTTTTTCATCGTAGCCTGCATATTTCCTTCCACTGCTTTCTGCTCGATGTCACGTTTCTCTGCCATGAAACCGGAAAGATATCCCATATTAAAATCTTTCATCTCATTGAACTGATACGGCAGTACCCCTTTCACAAGCTGCACATTTGCCTTTTGCAGTGCGTTCTCTGCAAGATTCTTCAGATTAACCTCACCCTCACGCTCCACATGGTAAAACTTTGTCTCTGTGTACTCGGTATCTCCGGTTCTCCACACACGGATTTTCTTGCCTTCGCCCTGCAGTTTTCCCTGCAATTTTGCATCATAGATCCAATATGGGAAATAGACACCACTCAGACATTCGATCTGTTTCTTATTAAAAAATGCCTTTGGAACAAATTTTTTCTTTCCAACATACTCTAAGAAACGTTTTTCCGCTTCCTTTTTGGAAATTTTAAAAGGAATGACTTTATTTGGAAGATACTTTCCTTCCAGCCGTTTTCCAAGCACGACCGGATTGTGACAATAATAACAGAACGTGGCTGCTGTCGTTGCATCTGTCACGATTTCTGCTCCACAGGAAGGGCAGTTATAAATGACTGCCTCTGCGCCGCCATCCTCCCCTTCTTTTTTCTTTGTGTCCGCACTCTGCTGTTCGATTGTTTCCTGCTCTGCTTCATCAGAACCATCCGCTGCACCGGCATTCATCTCCTTTGACTCTGCCGGCTGCAATGCATCCAATTCTGCCTGGGTAAATTTCGAACCACAGTACTCGCATTTATACTTCTGTGTTTCCGGGTCAAAAATCAGTTCTCCGTCACAGTTTGGACACTTAAAACTGATAACTGCCATAGTTAGCTCCTTGCCTTTCCGCAATTGCTGCAGAATTTACCTTTGTTGACGGTTCCACACTCACAGGTCCACTCCGCTGCCGGTGCAGGTTTTCCACACTCACTGCAGAACTTTCCGGTATTCACGGTTCCACATTCACAGGTCCAGCTATTTGCCGGAGCCGGTGCAGGTTTTCCGCACTCACTGCAGAACTTTCCGGTATTTGATGCTCCGCACTCACAGGTCCAGCTATTTGCCGGGGCTGCTGTCTGCTGTGGGGCTGCTGCCTGCTGTGGTGCTGCCTGTGGCTGTGTTCCTGCCATGCCTGCTGTCATGGCGTTCAATCCTTCCATGGAAGTGTTAAACTGCTGCATTCCCATGCCGACGCCCATGAATCCTGTCATCGCACCGCCTGCATTGGAACCTGCGTTACGCACACCTTCTGTTAAATTCTTAACAGCCATACCACGGAGCACACTTGCATCTCCACCTAACATTGCACCTTCATTTCTCATGTTGATGAGCTTCTGGGATTCCTCATCATAAGAAACGCTTGCAATACCGACTGCCTGGATTTCCATACCACGTGTCTGGTTCCACTCTTCATCGAGTGTAGTAGACATATATTTTCCAAGTTCTCTTGCTTTGGATGTCACATAGGAAATACGTGTTCCGTCTGCGGACATCTGGTTGATGGAGGACTGTAATGCCTCTAAGAACTCTGACAGATACTGCTCGTTGATCTCATCGATCTCCACTCTGTCTGCGTTTCTCGGAATTACTTCTGCATAGAACTGGAGTGGATTGGTAATCTTAACGGAATATGTACCATGCGCTCTTAAGAAAAGCTCGGCATTATAAAAATTATCAAAGTAATTGATCGGATTTCTCGTGCCAAACTTAATCCCTTTAATTTCCTGCAGATTGATAAAGAATACTTTCTGCGCAGTTGGTGTCTGACCGCCATATTTAATACGGTTAAAAGAATCCTTTAATGAATCTCCAAACTGTCCGTTAAACAATGATGGCAGGGAAGAGTTATCCACTTTGTAATATCCCGGTTCTGCCGTGTAATCGACTACCTTGCCGCCATCCACTAACATCATGAACTGATTGTCATAAACATGGATGATCGAACCATTGGAAACTGTGTTGCCTGTTCCCTTGGTATTCTGTCCTTTGCGGATCAGCACACCGCTTGTAAAGACGGTTTTGTCGCTCATGTCATCTGCTTCGATGACTTCTAACCACTGATCTGCAAGTGTTCCTCCGATCGCCTGTCCAATTGCCTTAATAATTCCCATAACATATCCTCCTATACGTGATTGTAATCTACTTCATAAAAACGATGAAGCGTCCAAACTTTTAAATTGATCGGTGTGATTGCAAGCCCGCAGTACTCGCAGTACATTGCCCCCAGATTGGTGACCGGTGCACCGCAATGCGGACAGGTTGTTCCGACAGCATTGTCGATTTTTGCTATCTTCTCATCCTGAATATACATGACCTCAACATTATACTTTGTCTGCTCCAATCGGTTTTCATCCCCTGAAACCACTGTTCCATCTTTCTTTTTATAATGAAGATGTTCCACAGCACTCTGAAATGTAATGATACATTTTCCCTGTTTTTTTTCATAGTTGGAAATCTCCGTCCGGTGAATCCGGATCTTTTCGTATACTTCCCGGATTCCTTCCGACCGGTTCATTTCAATTCTATTTTCTACCTGCGCTTTTAATTCCTCTGAAGCATCCCGGATCAGCGAAACATTCCCGGAATCAATTGCCTGCAAAGCGGAAACCAGCATATTCTCAGCCTTATTCTTAAACTGCACCAGATTAAAATCCGGAAAATCCCTCTGGATCTGCGGTTCAAAGATCCGCGTCATCCCGGACACGGATTTCGGGGTGGCTGCAAGCTCATCTGCCTGCTTATTCCATCCCTCCACCAATGAATCTGTCCCGAATAAAGCCTGGGAAACATCCTCTACTTTTCTTTTGATTTTCCGGTATGCATAATAACCGCCACCTGCGAGCACCGCCAGTATGACGATCACCGGAATCCAGTTATTCATCGTCGCCACCTAATCCCTTCGGACATCCCAAAGATAACCACTTTAAGTATCCGTTGATAAATAAATCTATTTTTCCATCCATTACGCTGTCCACATTTCCGGTTTCCACACCTGTACGATGATCTTTGACCATCGTATATGGCTGCATGACATAGGATCTGATCTGGTTACCCCAGCCGATCTCTGTGACCTCACCGCGGATACCGGCTGCCTTCTCTGCATTTTCCTGTTCCTTCAACAGATACAGTTTTGCCTTTAACATCTGCATTGCCTTATCCTTGTTCTGGTGCTGGGAGCGCTCATTCTGGCACTGCACGACAATTCCGGTCGGAAGGTGCGTGATCCGGATTGCAGAGGAAGTCTTGTTGATATGCTGTCCACCGGCTCCGCTGGAACGGTAAGTATCAATTCTTAAGTCATCTTCATTGATCTCAATGTCGAGATCTTCCTCGATATCCGGCATAACATCACAGGATACAAAAGATGTCTGGCGCTTTCCAGCCGCATTAAACGGAGAAATACGGACCAGACGGTGTACGCCTTTTTCCGATTTCAGATATCCATACGCATTCTCTCCATTGATCTGGAATGTGATGGACTTGATGCCTGCCTCATCTCCATCTAACGAGTCTAAGACAACCAGCTCATATCCCCTGCTGTCTGCCCATTTGGAATACATGCGGAACAGCATCTGTGCCCAGTCACACGACTCGGTTCCACCAGCTCCGGCATGTAATGACAGGATCGCATTATCCCCATCATATTCACCGGAAAGCAGTGTCTTAATACGGATATTGTCGAAAGTCGTAACAAATTCACTCAACATCTCCTCGATTTCCGGGATCAGGGAAGCATCATTCTCCTCATACCCCATCTCGATGAGTGTCTCTATGTCGTCAAACTGTGTTGCAAGCTTCTCATAAGTTGCAACATCATCCTTCATACTCTTTAAGGTTTTCATTTTATTCTGGGAAACGACCGGATTATTCCAAAAATCGCCGTCTTCCATTTCCCGCTCTAATTCCTGGATTTTCTGCTCTTTGTCAGCCAGGTCAAAGTGAATCCCTCACTTCCTGCAGCGGTTCCCTGTATGTGTTCAG